>JADMIO012770977.1_pt1 | contig 45337 bp, 43 predicted proteins | sample 8958161 | NCBI WGS metagenome assembly JADMIO01 (sample SAMN16585339, study PRJNA669376) | soil metagenome | isolation source: Crop rotation soil | place: USA: Cullars Rotation, Alabama | collected 2011
GCGACAACTTGTCCACGTGGAATTCTAAGCTTAGGATCCCAATGTGCTGGAAAGGTTCACCTCGCCACTCCGGAACGGCGGTTGTTCTCTTCTGATGAGAATCGAGCACGTGCCTCGGTTGTCGTCTCATTAAGGAACGGACAATCGCTCGCCAAGACTCAAGTCAATGGAATCGTCCACCTCGTTTCGAGCAGCGTTGAGGGACTTCAAGTCCGGGACGTGACCGTAGTGGATGGACATGGACGGCTTCTTTCTTCGGCCGCTGGAGGCGACGATACAGCGGGGCTTACCGGCTCGCAGCTGGAATACCAGCGGACGCTTGAAAAGGATATCGAGACACGCATTCAAACGATGTTGGAACGCATTGTCGGGGTGAATAAAGCCGTGGTGCGGGTTTCCAGTATCCTCGATTTCCGCAAGATAGAAACGACGGAAGAGCGATACGATCCGAACAGTCAAGTCGTCCGAAGTGAACAGCGGGGCCAGGAAAAATCCAACGGGGTCAACGGTGTATCCGGTGGTGTGCCGGGTGTCCAGTCGAATGTGCCGGAAGCGCCAAGCCAGGAGCCGGCTCAGACGAGTTCGAGCAACAATCAGACCAAGAACGAAACGGTCAATTACGAAATCAGCCGAACGGTTTCCCGAGTGGTGGAGTCCACCGGCAGTATCAAGCAACTTTCCGTCGCGGTGTTGGTGGACGGCATCTATGAAACGGTGAAGGGAGCAGGGGGAGAAACAACCCAATCCGATTCTGCCAAGCGGTATGTGGCCAGGCCTGAAGAAGACATGAAGCGAATTGAAGAAATTGTCAAGAAGGCCATGGGCTATTCGGTGGAGCGGCAGGATCAGGTCCAGGTCACGAACGTGCAGTTTGACATTGCGACCGAGGAACCTCCCGCGCAGGGCGTTGAGGCAGCGGCAGAGCCGGCGAGTTCATTTATGCCATACCTACGCTACGGAGTTGGGGGAGGCCTTTTTCTCCTGATCCTCTTCATGGTTGTACGCCCCCTCATGGCGATGCTGGGAACGACAGGGTCCTCGGCTGAGGGCTCCACACCGTCGCTTCCCGCTTCAGTGAGTCAGGTCGAAGCGTCATTGACGGGTAAGCCCCGCTCACAGATCGTCGACATGGCTCGAGGCAATCCTGACGCGACGGCTGTGGTCGTCAAGCAATGGCTGAAGACCAATCCATGAGATACCTGTAACGATGGCCACGCACCTCAGCGGCGAACAAAAAGCGGCGATCCTTCTCAAAGCCATTGGGGAGGACGCCGCCGCATTGGTCATGAAGAGCCTGAGCCCGAAGGAGATCCGTCGATTGGGACTGTCCATGAACGCGACGGCGAACATCACGCGGGAAGAAGAATCGATCGTCATCGATGAATTTGACAAGGCGAGCGCAAGCGGTGACGTGACGTTTCAAGGAAAGGAATACATCAAAGCGATTCTGTCCAAGGCACTCGGTCCTGAAAAAGCCAACCGTATGATCGAGTCCATGACCAATAAAGTGTACCCAGGCCTCGACGCGATGAAGTGGGTCGATGCCAAAGCCGTCTCGCAAATGATCAAGACCGAGCATCCCCAGACGATCTCCGTCATCCTGGCGCACATGGACCCGGATCAGGCCGGCACCGTCATGGTGGACTTACCGGAAACTCTTCGAGCGGACGTGGCCTTGCGCCTTGCGACGATGGAAGATTTGCAGCCGAGTGTCCTCGAGGAACTCAGCGACGCGTTGCAGAGTTCATTGGTCACGAGTTCCGGCAATCGCGCGACGAGCGTCGGAGGCGCTGAAGCGATTGCCAATATTCTTGCGACCCTCGACAAAGCGACAGAGGGGGGCATTATGTCGAAGATCGCAGAACGCGATCAGCTGTTGGCGGAAACGATTCGAGGATTGATGTTTGTCTTCGACGACCTGATCAAACTGGATGACCGTGGTATGCAAGAGCTTATGAAAGAGGTCAGTAAAGAAGATCTCCCCCGAGCCTTGCGTGGAGCAGCCCCGGAAACCAAAGAGAAGTTCCTCAAGAATATGTCGAGCCGGGCGGCCGAGATGTTGAAAGACGATATGGAGTCAATGGGACCGGTGAAGGTGGCGGATGTTGAAAGGGCGCAGCAAAACATTCTCAAGGTCTGTCGGAAACTTGAAGAGGAAGGGCGCATCGTCATCGCCGGTGCGGGCGGAGAGGAGGCGATGTTGTAATGGAATCTCCTTCGAACGGACAGGCGATGCTTCCTCAATCATGCGGGAGTCCCAGCGGTCGACGGGAAAGTACGATCCTCGTCGTTGACGATGAGGAGGCTATTCGGGATGTCTTGGTGCGGCTGCTGCAATCGGCGGGGCATCGGGTCCGGGCGGTTGGCTCCGCACGGGAGGCGCTTGCGGCATTGAAAGAGTCACCTGTCTCTCTTCTGATCACCGACGTCAAATTGCCGGACCAAGACGGTATTGCCCTGCTCCAGCAGGCCTGCGACCTCGATCATCGTATGATGGGACTGGTGATGACGGGATATGGCACCGTAGACCTTGCCGTGCAAGCAATGAAATCGGGAGCAGCGGAGTTCCTGATGAAGCCGTTTGAAAACCAGACGCTCCAACTGACTGTGAATCGCCTTCTCGATCTGTACCACCTGCGTTCGGAGAACACGGTTCTCAAACAAGCCGTGATTCGCGCCTCAGGAGTTCGCTGCCGCAGTCTTCCGTTGACCAATTTTGATACCGGTGATCGCTTCGTCGGCGATCAAACCCTTTCGGACTACGATCAAGGCATTGCGGAGGGCGAACGACGAGCTGGTGCACAGGTTGCGGCAGCCAGACAGCAGGAACAGCTGCTGGTGGCCAATGCAATTCGGCGCCTCGACGACACCTGGGCGTCGCTGCATCAGACCATTGAAGATGACGTGACGGCACTGGCGTTCAGCCTGGCAACACGAATCCTGCGCGACATGATGATCGAACGACAGGAAGCCGTGATCGCGTTGCTGAAGTCGGCTTTGGCGACGGTTCGCGAAGTCGGAGTTGTGACTGTGCGAACGCATCCGTCCGACGCGCCCATCCTTGAAGCGGCTCGCGCGGAGCTGTGCCGCGATCGGCCTACGACATTTTCGATGCATGTCGAAGGTGATTCATCACTCTCCCGGGGAAGCTGTGTGGTGCAATCCACGAATCGACTGGTTGATGCCTCGCTGGACACGCAGTTGCTGCGACTCGGAGAAATTTTACAAAAGCGAGGGCGCCGTGAATCTCGTCGATCTCATTGAGGGGTCAGATCCTCTTGTGGTCTCCGGCCGTGTGGCACAGGCCGTTGGGATCGTGATCGAAGGCTATGGCCCCATGACATCGGTCGGCGAATTGTGCGATGTCACCCGCGAGGATGGAGAGGGAATCGTACCGGCGGAAGTGGTCGGGTTTCGTGGCGATCGCGTGTTACTGATGCCGCTTGGGGAAATGCGCGGAATTGGCCCCGGCAGCCGGCTGTTGATGAAAGGGCACAGCGCGTCGGTTTCGGTTGGGCCGCAACTGCTCGGCCGCGTGCTCAATGGCCTTGGAGAGCCATTGGATGGACGTGGCCCACTTACGGCCGAACACCGATACCCGTTGCATGCCGCGCCGATCAATCCGCTGAAGAGAAAGCGTATTGTGGAACCGCTTGACCTGGGTATACGGGCGATCAATGCCTGTCTGACGTGCGGGCGTGGTCAAAAGGTCGGCATCTTCGCCAGCTCAGGTGTTGGGAAAAGCGTCTTGCTTGGGATGATCAGCCGCTATACGAAGGCCGACGTGAATGTCATCGCTCTCATCGGCGAGCGGGGCCGGGAGGTCAACGAATTTCTTGAGCGTGATTTGACCCCGGAAGCGCTCGGCCGCTCGGTGGTCATCGTGGCGACGTCGGACCAGCCGCCGCTCGTGAGATTACGTGGCGCGTTGATCGCGACGACGATCGCAGAATATTTTCGCGACCGCGGCAAACAAGTGCTTCTCATGATGGATTCACTCACCCGCCTGGCCCACAGCCAGCGTGAAGTCGGACTTGCGATCGGAGAACCACCGACGACGAAAGGATACACGCCCTCTGTTTTCACGATGTTGCCTAAGCTTCTGGAACGAGTCGGGACCGGATCCGACTCAGGCGCCATCACAGGGCTGTATACCGTGCTCATGGAGAGTGACGAACTTTCCGACCCCCTGGCGGAAGCGGTCCGGTCGATCCTGGACGGCCACATCGTGCTGTCGAGGCAGTTGGCTGCGCGCAACCATTTTCCGGCGATCGATCTCCTGAACAGCACGAGCCGGGTGATGAAAGACATTGTAGGACGCGACCACTATGCAGCAGTCCGGTCCGTGATCGAACTGCAGGCCCGGTACCAACAATCCGAGGATCTGATCCTCCTCGGCGCCTACAAGTCGGGCAGCAATCGCGATCTCGATAGGGCCGTAGAGGCCCAGGACGGTATCAACACCTTTCTCCGCCAGGATATCGAGCAATCTGTCTCGATGGGCGCTTCAATCCAGGATTTACTCACTCTGATGAAGGCGGCCGCGTGAAACTCCATGTCTTGCGACGGTATCGTGCACAATTGGAAGAGGTGGTGCGGTTAGATCTCTTCCGCCTGCGCCAGGAACTACAAGACATCGAAGAATGTTTCCTTCTGCTTGATGCGCAGATGAAACTCACGACAGAAGCATACCTGGCTCAAGCCGGCAAGGGCGTGGCGTTGGACGAGTTTCTGGTGTGGCAGTCCAGGTTAACCGCCGAGACGTCGAAATTGGCTACGGCAAAAAAGCTGGAAACGCAACTCCGTGAGGCATGGAGTCAGAAACAGGACGAATTACGCGAAGCCATGCACGATCGCCGTAAACTCGATCGTCTGGCCGATCGTATGCGCCAACGACGTCATCTTGTGCAACATAGAATCGATCAAACGGAAATGGACGAAGCTGCGCGCCGTACGAGTGTGATGTGATCGCAGCTGGTATCTCCTCCGGTTTCGATTCGCCTGCGGCCTTGGTTGGGACGACGCGCGTCTCTGGGTGAGAAGGCTGTCTTGGCAGACTCAGGGCGGGTGGGGTGTAGTAGCCGCAAGGGTTGGGCGGGTGAGAAGGTAGGACTTTTTGAGCATCCAGTGTTGAGTGCTCCTATTGTTCCAGACGGACAGATCTATGGAATTCTGGGGTAGACATATATTTTATCCGCAATCGGCTAGGTACAGGCATGGCGCTCATGCGCGTCATGATCATCGCACCGGCCCCCTGGGTCGTAAGAGTAGAGGGAGGGATTTTGCTGGGTGGAGTGGTTGGCTGTCGGCTGTCGGTATCGGTGCGACCATTGCGTTGTCCTGGGCAACGGGTCAATTGGTCCAGGCCTCGGCCGAGCAGGGGGGGGAGTCGCGGTCTGTTCAGGTTGATGAGGTGTCGCCGCAGACCGCCTCGATAGACCCGAGCACGATAGCGGGAAGCGAATCATTGACGCCGGCCATCGAACCGGCCCAAGGGCCTGCGCTCATTGTGCCGGAAGAACTTATCGCCATGTTTCAACTCCGTAAGCAGGATTTGGATCGTCGGGAGAAAGCGGTTCGAATGGCAGAGGGGCAACTCGCGATTCTCAAAGCTGAAATTGAGGCGATATTGAGCAAGGTCGAGGCCATAGAACAGCGTCGTCTCGGGCAGGAAAAAGCCGCCATGGGTCATGCCTCACACAGTCAGCAGGCGGCCGAATTGCGCACGCAGCGGCTTGGGCAGCTGGCAAAGATGTATGAAAGTATGCCTGCAGAGGAGGCGGCCGCACGAATTGAGCGTATGCCGGACCGGAAAGCGTTGGAGATTCTCCGTCTCCTCAAGAGCAAATCGGCCGGAGCGATTCTGGCGCAGGTGAAAGTCGATCGTGCGGCGAAGTTGACCGAAGAACTTCTCGCTACGCCATAGCCTCCTCATTTTATTCATACGGAAATTTTTGCCTGCTTACCCTGCAGCTTCTTCCCCGTTTTTCCCCCTCAGCTCGTGATTTCTGCGCCAACTCTACGCCGAATGAGAGTTCCGGTGATGTTCAAGATGGCATAGAGCTTGAAATGCAGGCTCCTAGGGCAGCATCTGGATCTCCTGTGCAAATATTGATGGAGTTGGCGCAACCATGGCTAGTGGGCTTCTCATTCCCCCGACAGGCTGTTCGAATGCTCAACCGAGTGTGAGTGCGTCGGCCGAGTCAGGTCAGACCCAGCCTCATACCCAGGGCGAGGCCTTCTCTGTTCTCCTCAAAGACGCGGTGAAGAATACAGAGAATGAATCGGCGCCTACTCGCTCCGAGGTCGGCCGTCCGATCGAGCCGGTTCCAGTCGTTGCAATCGGCGACCAAGTGACGGGAGCTCCGTTGACCGGGATCGTAGTGGTGTCGGTTTCTCAAGTATCAGACGGTCAAAAAGCGCCTATTAAAGATGCCAAGGCCGAGTCCGTATCGACTGCGGATACGAGCGCGGGCGTGACACCGAATCCAAATCCAATTCTGACCCAAAATCTCGGTCTGACCCCTACACCAAATACGAACTCTCCAGCCTCTATCCTCCAAAACATTGAATCAACGCCTCTCCTTCCACAGGGCATGACGGTTGCTGTCCCTCCCGACGATGGCACTCCGGGCCATGAGGCTGCGGCAACCAATCCGTCACAGCCGAAGACCACGGATACTTCCAGTACGTCACTGCCTCAGCCGGCTCTCGATCTTGATATCTCGAACGAAATCTCTACGATCCAATTAAACGTACCAACCACAAATAAGCCAGCCATTCGGAATGGTCACGTCGCTCTAACTCATGTTGGTCCTATCCTCGAACAACCGTCCGATGCCTCGTCTTCTTCCGGTCTACGACCACCGAACTCCCTGAATCCCGATCAAGGGTCACCTCCTAATATGGAGAACCAAGGGATCACCAATCTCCTTTCTTCGTCGCAGGGGCAAGTGCAGGGAAATGGTGTCGTTCCAACTCTTGTCCGACCAGCGACAGATATTCGTCCAGCGGTCATTATCCAAGAGCAGGGGGATCATGAAACCACGCTACTGAGCCAATCTCTTTCGGTTCGCGCGATTGAAGAGAGTGGAGGAGAACAAGGCTCACTTGGTGATCCCATGCAGGGAGATGGAGATGGAGAAGGAGGCCGGGTTCAATTCAATGCTGGTGGAACCCCGGAATCGATGGCGCGAAGCAATCAGTTCCCTTTCTTCACCGACCAATTGATATCGGCGCGGCAGATACAGTTGCCACAGGCAACTGGCTCTCCTGTTGCGATGTCGACGACAGATCACCTCAAGCTCACTCAGAGCCTTCTCGGTGGAGAGCATTCGGGGACAATGACATCAGCCACGTCGGGCTTGGCTCAGACCGTCCATCTGGAGCTGCCGTCTCATGATTCCGGTCCGCTCAACGTACGAATCTCCATACTGGACCAGACGGTCCATACACAGTTCACGACCGATCGCAGCGAACTTGGGGCCATGTTGATGGTGCGACAGGACCAGCTCCAGCAAAACTTGATCAAGTCTGGTCTGGAACTCGGCCAGTTTCAGGTACACGTCAATCAGGAGGGCAGGCAAGACGCATTGCCCGATCGGCAGTTCCGGCGTAATGACGGAACGCCGGAGCAACAGCTGGCGTCACAGGATCACCATCGACAAGCCCATGATCAGGAACGGCCCACTCATCGCCCTATGCGGACATTGAGTCTGTTTGCATAGCGAGATGTTCACGGAGTTCACTATAAAGGAAAGGACAGAGTCATGACCGACATCGCTGCAATCGTCAATTCGGCGCACTCGCCCACCACTCAGACGACCGGGCCAAAAGAACTTGGCCAGGATGAGTTCTTGAAGCTTCTCGTCACCCAGCTCCAGTATCAGGATCCCCTCAAACCTCTCGAAAATCAGGATTTTATTGCGCAGACGGCACAGTTTAGTCAGTTGAATCAAATGACCGAGCTGGTGACGTTGATGAAGCGAAGTGTGGCATTGCAGGAAGCCGCAGCGCCTCCACCGGCACAACAGAATCAGGCTCAGACGTAATGCTGCAGGCTGAGTGAGTGGGGACCATCATGTACCGACAGGCAAATAGTCATCGACCATAAATCAAAGGAGACATAACATGGGAATTTTAACCTCGCTCTTTTCGGCTGTCAGCGGGCTCAATACATATGGGAATGCCATGTCCGTGATCGGGAACAATATTGCGAACGTCGGAACAGTCGGGTTTAAGTCGAGCCGTGCATCATTCGCCGATCTGGTCTCGGCCTCCCTCGGCGGTGGGTCGAGTGCCGCTCAGGTTGGTTTGGGCGTGTTTCTCAACGACGTGCAGACAAGTTTTGCCCAGGGCTCCCTCTCGAATACGGGGAACACCTTGGACCTCGCGATCGATGGGGATGGATTTTTTGGATTGCGCGACACCACTGGGACGACGTCCTATTCTCGCGCCGGGCAATTTGAAGTGAACAACCTCGGACAGATCGTGGATCCGAGCGGCAGATTCTTGCAAGGCTATCAGGCTTCGGCGACGGGGGTCATCTTGGGCACCGTCGGGAACATTACATTGTCCACGGCCACGGTGGCTCCCCAGGCTACCACCACTGCATCAGTCGTGGCCAATCTGGATGCAGCCGCGACCATTCCGGCGACTGCATTCGATGTGACGGATGCCACGACATACAACTTCTCCAACGGCATCACCGTCTACGACACGCTGGGGGCTCAGCATCAGCTTCGGATGTATTATGTGAAAGCCGCGGCCAACACCTGGAATCTCTATTCTCAAGTTGATGGCGGCGCCGCGACGGCACAAACCAACTTAGTCTTCAATACGAGCGGCGTGTTGACCGGAGGCGGTGCGCAGACTTTCTCCTTGCCCATCACCGGCGGGGCAGCCACGCCTCAGAGTGTGGCCATGGATTTTTCAACCATTACACAATTCGGGGCTGCATCGAATTTGACGGACCAAACTCAAGACGGGTTTACCTCCGGTTCGTTTCAGAGTTTGTCGGTCGATTCGGTCGGACGAGTGTTGGCGCAGTTTTCCAACGGTCAAACCAGAACCCTGGCTCAGGTTGTCCTGAACCGGTTCACCAATCCGAATGGACTGACGCGTGCCGGTGAGAATGCGTTTGCGGAAACCGTAGACTCCGGCGCGCCGCTGGCCGGGGCTCCGACGAACAATGGGTTGGGCCGGCTCATTTCTCAAACCATTGAGCAGTCCAATGTGGATCTCGGCAAAGAATTTGTCGACATGATCATTACCCAGCGCGCGTTTCAAGCGAACTCCAGAGCCATTACTACGACGGACGAAATGCTGCAGGAGCTGGTGAACCTCAAGCGGTAAGTCATGGCATATGAGGAGGATCGGAGCGCCGTAAGTCGGCGCTCCGATGGCCCCTTCTCTCCTTCGCCTATCCCTCCGATCTCTTCGATCAGCGAGCTGTCATGCGTCAGTTTTTTGACATCGTCAAGACTCTGGCTAAGGTGCCGGGGTGCCTATTCGGCATAATCCTTCGAATTCACACGCCAGATGCCTTGTTTCGGCCGTTGCGTCACCTGCCTCACCTTCCATCTTGATGGCATAGCCATTGCAAACTTCCCTTCGTCGCCATCGTTCGATTAGAAGGCAGGGGGAAAACTCTGTGGGCACACCTGGATTTTATTTGCCTGTACAAATGGGACAGCAGGAGCAGATCACGCAGGATGTTCAAAAAGGCTGTCCAGCAAGGCCGCAGCGAGCGAACAGGCGAGGCGTACGCTTCGGTACGTTGAGCCTCTTCGCGACGCGAGAACGCCGCTGGCGGACTTTTTCAGCATCCTGTTAGAGGAGGGTTCTATGGCAGAGACAGATACCGCAACCCCGCCGCCGCCGGTTCCAGTTGCAACAGGGATCCCGATAAAAATGGTCATTGTCATCGTGGCAGGGACACTCCTGCTCGGTCTGGGCGGGGCGTTCGCGTTCTTTAAGTTCATGGCCGGGGGTCAGGAGAAGGACGAGCAGAAAGTCGAGGCGACCCCTGCCAAGGTCGCGGGGCAGGGAGTAAAAGAGGCGAAACCCGATGCTCCCAAAGTCACGACCCCAGGAACGATCTATGACGTCGAGCCGTTCATTGTGAATCTGGCCGATACGCCGGAGGTGCGTTATCTGAAATTGACGGTGAAATTGGAACTTGAGAGTCAGGAAACCTCAGCCGAGCTCGCCAGCCGTGTCCCGCAGTTACGTGACACGATATTGGTGCTCCTGACAAGCAAGGATGCGGCGTCGATCCGAACTCCACAAGGCAAATTTCTGCTGCGCGATGAGATTACCCAACGCGTCAACAGTCTGCTGCCCAAACCAGGCGTGCGAGCCGCCTACTTCACGGACTTCGTGGTGCAATAAGCGGGATCCCCAGTCACGATGGAAAAAATACTCTCACAAGACGAAATCGATGCGCTCTTGAAGGGCGTTGTCTCCGGAGAGGTTGAGACCCAAGCAGCAGAAGAGGGGCAACCGGCCGGCACCGTCAAACAGTACGACCTCTTTAATCAAGAACGCATCGTTCGCGGGCGCATGCCGACGCTCGAACTGATTACCGACCGCTTTACCCGACATCAGTCCATGTCCTGGAGCGCGCTGCTGAATACGAAGGTGGAGTTCAATATTATCGGGACGCAAATCATGAAGTTCGGGGCGTTCCTGAAAACCGTTCCGATTCCCTCCTCGCTGAACGTATTTCGCATGGATCCGTTGCGGGGGAACGGTCTGTTCGTCATGAATGCATTTTTGGTCTACCTTATTGTGGACTATTTCTACGGAGGGAAAGCGCAAACCCATGTCAAGCCTGAAGGCAGAGATTTTACGCCGATTCAGTTGCGGATCATTAAGAAGCTTGTGCAGTTGGCATTTGCGGACATGGAGAAAGCCTGGCGTGCCGCACTGACGGTCAAGACCGAATTGGTCCGTTCAGAAGTCAATCCTCAGTTTGCCATGGTGGTTTCCGCGTCAGAGATCGTGTTCGTGACCACGCTCCAAGTTCAATTCGGGGAGACCACCAGCGATTTCTTTCTGGTGTATCCCTATTCGATGCTCGAACCCATTAAAGAGAAACTGTATTCAGGCATCGTGTCGGATCAAGTCGAGCAAGACGGAAGTTGGGCAACCAGGTTTCATGAAAAGCTGCAAGAGTGCCAGCTTGCCGTGACAGTTCAGCTAGGAACCGCTTCAATCAAGGTGCGAGACCTGTTGGACTTCGCTCCCGGCGATCTCATCCTACTGGACCAACGGCCTGGCGACCCGCTCAATTGTTTTGTTGAAGGCTATTTGAAATTTCAAGGGAGCCCCGGCGTTTCGAAGGGGAACCATGCCTGCCGCATTGAAAAGGTGATCGCGTAAGCGATTCACACAATTGAGGAGAACCATTCATGTCTGACCACGAAGTCGCGAATGCCGGAGCGAACGCTCCCACCCACACAACTTCTGCTTCTTCTTCACCGGCGCCTGCGTCATTTCCATCGCTTGATGGAGGTGGAGCAGCCCCAGCGCCCAAGAACATAGACTTTATCCTCGACATTCCGATGCTGGTGACCGTGCAGGTGGGGTCGACAAAGATGGTGATTCGAGAGCTGTTACAGCTCGGGCAGGGGTCGGTAATCGAGCTCGAAAAACTCGCGGGAGAACCGATGGAAGTGCTGGTCAACAACAAGCTGGTCGCACGGGGCGAAGTGGTCGTGGTGAACGAGAAATTTGGGATCCGCCTCACCGACGTCATCAGCGCAGCCGAACGCGTTCAGCAACTTGCATAGCGGTTTATCTGGTTCATCTGGTTTGTTTCGTTTATCTGGTTGGTGTGGTTCAACCAAACAAACGAGACAAACCAAAGAAACCAAATAGACAAGACTGAAGGAACGGAGATCACGTGATCGATTTTTGGGACAGTTTCATACGAATGGCGTCGGCCTTGGCCCTCGTGCTCGCGCTTCTGGGCGGGCTCGTTCTCCTGGTTCGTCGATTTGCCGGCGGGCGGCTATCCGTGCCTGGATCCTCGCAAATCGTCCAGGTGATCGGCAGCGGGTACATCGGTCCTCGCAAAACGATTTCTCTGGTGTCGGTCGCAGGGGAGTTCGTCGTCGTCGGCATGACCCCAACGGAACTGGTGTCTCTCGGCCACATCACGGATCGGGAACGAGTCCAGCAATTTCTGTCCTCGGCGACGTCCGGTCGGTCGATGGTGCCCGATAAGCCGACAGACACCAGAGGTGACCATGGCGGCTGATGTTTGTGTGAGTCCACCGCCGAAGTCTCCTGCGCGACAACCAGGCTACGCAGTCGGTCTTTTGCTCGTGACACTAGTCTGCCTGTTTTTGGGCTTGACGCAGGATGCCATCGGCGCGCCCAATCCTTCCGTCACAATCGATCTCGGCCAATCCGGTCCCAAACAGACCGCCGTCGTCCTCCAGATCCTTGCGCTGCTGACGGTCCTCTCCCTGGCGCCGGCATTCTTCATCATGGTCACCTCCTTCACGAGGGTGGTGATTGTCCTCTCGTTCCTCCGTCAGGCAATGGGGACACCGCAGGTGCCGCCCAATCAAGTGCTTATCAGCCTGGCCCTATTCATCACGGTCTTTGTGATGGCTCCGGTGGGTCAGGCTGTCTACAGCCAGGCCGTGCAACCGCTGCTCGCGGAACAGATTTCGTACGAGGAAGCCTGGACGAAAGGGGTTCAGCCGATTCGTGCTTTTATGCTGAAACAAGTACGCGACAAAGATCTCGAGCTCTTTATTGATCTTAGCAAGCTGCCGAAACCTGAAACGGTCGATCAGGTTCCCATACATGTAGTGATTCCCGCCTATATCCTGAGCGAATTACGCGTCGCATTTCAGATCGGATTTCTCATCTATATCCCGTTTCTGATCGTCGATATGGTGGTGGCCAGCATTTTGATGTCCATGGGCATGATGTTATTGCCTCCGGCCGTCATTTCCCTTCCGTTCAAACTCATACTCTTCGTGCTCGCCGATGGGTGGAATTTGGTCGTAGGGTCGTTGGTGAAAAGCTTTCAATGAACGAGATCCTGATGCCGTTCGAAAGGATTAGATGAGATGACACCTGAGATGGTTTCAGAATTAGGTCGCCAGGCCATCGAAACCACGCTGATCGTGGCGACGCCCATCCTTGGAATCACATTGGTTGTGGGGCTTGCCGTCAGCGCCTTCCAGGCCATGACGCAATTGAACGAAGCGACGCTCACATTCGTGCCGAAAGTAATCGCCGTGTTCGTCGCCTGTGTCTTCTTTTTGCCCTGGATGTTGGGCGTGCTTACATCGTTTATGACGCAGGTGTTTCTCACGATTCCACTCTATGGGCAATAACTGGATATCCATACGATCAATCAAGAGAGAACGATGAATACGGTGCCTGCACTTCACCTTGTCTTGCCTGAGTTCCAGTCGTTTCTGGTCTTGGTGTCCCGGATTGGGGGCATCGTCGCCGCATTTCCGATGTTGGGCGGACGGACGGTTCCCGCCAAAATCAAGATCGCGTTGGTTTTGATGTTAGGGATTGCGCTCTCACCGCTCATCCGGCTTCCGCCGATGTCTCAAGACGCCATCGAAATGACGGCCGGGCTGGCGAGCGAACTCCTGATCGGACTGGTGATCGGATTGGCTGTCCGATTGTTGTTTGGGGCACTGGAAGTGGCCGGTGATCTGCTGGGAACCCAGATGGGATTTAGCGCGATTCAGTTGTTGGATCCCATGACGAACCAACAGTCGGCCGTGATCAGTGAGTATTTTCGAATTATTGCCTCGCTCGTTTTTCTTTCTATGAATGCGCACTTGATGGTCGTAGCTGCCATCGTGACCAGCTATGAAGCCATTCCACCATTTGGAGCGACGCTCACCCCTTCGATCGGTGAGGAGATGATCGAACTGTCCCGGCATATGTTTGTGATCGCCTTACAGCTGGCGGCGCCGGTGCTCGTCGCGATGGTCCTCATCAATTTGTTGTTGGCCATGTTGGGGCGAGCGGTCGCACAGGTCAATGTCTTTGTTTTGAGTTTTCCCATCACGATCATGGGAGGGCTACTGGTCCTGGGACTTGCATTGCCCTACACCGTCTCGCTGTTCGAGCGGGAATTTATGGGATTGTACGACACGATTGAACGGTTATTGAGAATTCTTGGCCATGGCTGAAGACAGCGAAAACAAGACAGAGCCGGCAAGTGAGAAACGGAAAGCGGATGCCCGCCTGAAAGGCAACGTCGCGATCAGCCGCGATGTGACGACTGCGGCACTTCTTTGCGCCGGCATCGGACTTCTCGCTCTGCTGGCCGGTCCAGGTATGCATCGCCTGACCGATGTGACCCGTTTGAGTCTTACCATGTCGTTTGATCGTGTGGTCCATGCCAGCCTGACGATCGACCAGATTCATGCATTGCTCATGGAGTACGGTCTCACGAGCCTACTGCTCATGCTGCCGTTCCTCGCAGGGTTGACGCTCGTAGGCATCGGTGCATCCCTTGCTCAGACAGGGTTTCTGTGGAAGTCGGACTTTCCGTGTGACATCGGCCGATTAAATCCGATCAAAGGCTTCAAGCGCCTCTTTTCTCTCCGATCGGTTTCGGAGCTGATCAAAGCGTTGGTCAAAATTGCGATCGTCGGCGGTATCGGTTCCTTGGTACTTGCACAGGACCTTCCGCGTCTTCCGGAACTCGTTCACTACGACATGTGGGGGCTCCTGACGGTCATGGGGTGGCTGACGCTGAAGGTGGCGGCTGTGATTACGGGAGCGATCATCGTGGTCGCGGCGGCGGACTTTCTCTATCAACGATACGAATGGGAGCGTTCCCTGCGGATGACCCGTCAAGAGGTAAAAGAAGAGCATCGCGATGCAGAAGGCGATCCGATGATCAAGAGCCGGGTACGGACCATTCAGCGGGACATGATGAGAAAACGCATGATAGCAGCCGTGCCGACGGCAGACGTCGTCGTGACGAATCCGACACACCTTGCCGTCGCGCTCAAATACGACACGGCGAACATGTCTGCGCCCATTGTGGTCGCAAAGGGAGCCGGTCATCTCGCGGAACGAATTCGTGCGGTGGCCAGACAGCACGGGGTCGTCGTCGTCGAGAATAAATTTGTGGCGCGGACCCTCTACAAACTTGTCGACGTCGGCAGGGAAATCCCCGTCGATCTGTATCGAGCTGTGGCAGAGATTCTCGCGTTCGTGTTTCGTGCGCGAGGGCTCACGTCTGAGCAAGTCACTCGATAGGGATGAAGGAGATCATGGCATCCGAAACCAAAACATTGTCTCCCTCGTCGTTCATCAAACATCCGGACATTCTGGTGTCGCTGGGTGTCGTGGGCGTCATCATGCTGATGATGCTGCCGCTTCCCCGGTTTTTCTTAGATCTCCTGCTGGCCTTTAATATTACGGTGTCGGTGACCATCTTACTTGTGGGGTTGCAAGTTCGACGTCCTATCGAGTTCTCGGCCTTTCCTTCAATTCTTCTCATCGTGACGCTCTTCCGACTGTCGCTTAACATCGCGTCGACGCGGCTGATTCTCCTGCATGGAAATGAAGGTGCAGGAGCAGCGGGTGAAGTGATTCGGGCATTCGGCAATTTCGTGGTGGGTGGGAACTACACGGTCGGCCTCGTCGTGTTCTCCATCCTGGTCGTCATCAACTTCGTCGTCGTCACGAAAGGTGCCGGCCGGGTCGCCGAAGTGGCTGCGCGCTTCACGTTGGACGCGATGCCGGGCAAACAGATGAGTATCGATGCCGATTTGAATGCCGGACTAATCAATGAGACGGAAGCGAGACGGCGGCGGCGAGAGATCGCGGAAGAAGCCGATTTCTACGGGTCAATGGACGGCGCCAGCAAGTTTGTTCGAGGAGATGCCATCGCGGCGATCATCATCGTTCTCGTCAACATTGTCGGTGGGCTCACAATCGGAGTGTTGCAACAAGGGATGAGCCCTGGATTGGCGGCGCAAACCTATACGCTGCTTACGGTCGGAGAAGGATTGGTCGCACAGGTTCCCGCGTTGTTTATCTCGACAGCCGCCGGCATTGTGGTGACCCGCGCTGCCGCCGATGCCGACCTCGGACACCAGATCACAGGACAGATGTTGCTCTCACCCAAAGCTGTCGGTACGGCTGCGGGCATCTTGCTGGCCCTCGGAGTCGTTCCCGGATTGCCCCATCTGGCGTTTCTCGGATTGGGGGGAGCAGCGGCCTGGTTAGCCTATCGACTGTCGCAGGAGGCGAAGGCTACTCCCGAGGTGGTGCCAGTCTCTGTGACGCCTCAAGCAGAAAACATGACACCGCAATTGACTCCGCTTGATCTGATGGAAGTACAAGTCGGGTATGGCCTGATTGGATTGGTGGAAGGCAAACATGGAACCGCGTTGCTCGATCGGATCAAAGGGCTCAGGAAACAGTTCGCGGATACGATGGGGTTCCTCTTGCCGCCCATTCATATTCGGGACAACCTCCAACTGCGTCCCAACGAGTATGCGGTCATGCTCAAGGGCGTGGAGCTCACAAAGGCCGACGTGTTGCCATCGCACGTGTTGGCCATCGATCCGGGAACCGCCCAACGCGGCCTCATTCATGGTGTGGCGACCAAGGAACCGGCGTTTGGGTTGCCGGCACTGTGGGTGCCTGAATCCACGCGTGAGCAAGCACAACTGGCCGGCTATACCGTCGTGGATGCCAGTTCGGCTATCGCGACACATTTGTCCGAAATCATCAAACGCCATGGGCATGAATTATTGGGCCGGCAGGAGGTGCAGTCGCTGCTCGACGAACTGGCGAAAGTTCATCCGAAACTGGTTGAAGAACTGGTTCCCACCTTGCTGCCGCTTGGAGCGGTTGTCCGTGTTCTTGGCAACCTGCTGCAGGAGGGCATTCCGATCCGCGATCTTCGATCGATCATCGAAGCGCTGGCCGATCATGCGAATACCACGAAGGATCCTGAGTTGCTCACGGAAATGGCGCGGCAGGCGTTGGGACGGACGATTACGCGGCAGTATCAAGCTCCGGACGGTACGTTGCCGGTGATCACGCTCGATCCCCGGCTTGATCGCTCCTTGAGTGAGCAAGCGGCGGCGCTGCCTCAAGGCGGCATGCTTAACCTGGATCCCGGCCTCTCACATACATTGCTGGCCGCGATGAAACAGACGGTGGAACGGGTTGCTGCCCGTGGCCATCAGCCAGTCCTGCTCTGCTCGCCGACGCTCAGGCGGCATATTCGTCGATTGACTGATCGGATCCTTCATGCCGTGCCGGTGGTGGGGTTCAATGAACTCGATTCGATGGTCCGGCTCCAATCGTTGGATACCATCAGGCTGGACGGAGACGCTCTTCTATCTTGAGGTGAACGATGAAGATGAAAGTCTTTCATGCCGATACAATGCACGATGCCATTCGCGCCATCAAGGAAGAGTTGGGGCCTGATGCCCTCATCCTCTCTACGAAACGGGTACGGCGCGGGAGCCTGCCGTTCTCGCTGATCGGCCGACCGCTGTTGGAGGTGACCGCTGCGACTGATGCAAGCGCCGAGCAGGCTGTGTCCGATCATCAGCCAACTCCTCAGACCACGCCGGATGAGGTTCATGCTGTCGAACATCAACCGGAGCACGCTCCTGCGTTTCAGGACACGTTGAGTGCATTGCTTCATTATAAGAAGCATACGCCGTCAGAGTCCGGAGAAACGACCATTCGAAATCCGCCGCCGATCTCGAAGTCGGAGTCACGACCGGCCTCACCGGGACGCTTTCGCCATCTCAAGAACGAACTGCTTGACCTACAGCAACTCCTCACGTCCTCGTTGCCCGATGAGTTTCAAACGGCAGGATCCGGTTTCCCTGCACCATTGGCACGAGCTTGCCGTCTTCTCGTTGCACAGGGATTGCGTCCCTCAACGGCCGAAAGTCTTTGCCTCACGCTTCGCCGCGATCTCTCACCGGAAGCCCTCCAGTCGGATCGTGAGATTCAGGATGCCTTGCACCGGCTCTGCACGGAACAGATTCGAGTCAGTGGTCCTTTGCTGGATGCCGTGAATGATTACAAGGTCGCCCTGTTTATCGGACCGAGCGGAGCCGGCAAGACCACGGCCATCGCGAAGCTCGCGGCCCACTATCGTCTTCAAGAAGGCAGATCGGTTGCGTTGATAACTCTCGATACCTGCCGCCTGGCGGCCGTCGAACATCTCCGCATGTATGCGAAAGTCCTGGGGGTACCTCTCGAAACGGCTCAGACCACGACGGATGTGGTCGAAGCCATACGCCGCCAGCGCCAGGCAAGTTTGATCATGATCGACACGCCGGGATTCGGGGTCCATGAGACGGTGCAACTCATGAACCTTGGCCAACTGAAAGATTCGTGCGGATCGGTCGACACGCATCTGGTCTTGTCCGCGACCACGCGGATGCAGGATCTCCGTCGCACCGTGGCACGATATGGCGCTTGTGCTCCGTCTCGACTGCTCTTTACCAAACTGGACGAGACGGAGGAATACGGCAATCTCTTTGAATTGGCGTACCAGACGACATTGCCCCTGTCGTATTGGACCAATGGCCAGCGGGTACCAGAAGACGTCGAGCAGGCGAATGCGACACGGTTAGCAGATCTATTACTCGATCGGGGCTCAGCCCGGTTCATACCATCAGGCCTCTCGTCATCCGTCGGACGCGGCTCGGCTGTGTCCATGGATGGAACGATGCCACAACACGCGTAGTGGGGACACTTGCATGAAGAACATATTCAGCGAGCAGGAGACAGCTTTGCCGACAAGGGATCACGAACGCCCATGTACCCGTGTCATCACCGTGACGAGCGGAAAAGGGGGAGTGGGGAAAACCAATGTCGTCGCGAACCTTGCGGTAGGGTTGGCGCGAACCGGAAAGCGAGTGCTGGTGCTGGACGCGGATTTGGGATTGGGCAATATCGACGTGCTCTTGGGATTGGTGCCTCGGTATACGTTAGAAGATGTGCTGTGCGGATCACGCCGCTTGTCCGACATCGTCCTCCAAGGTCCGGCGGATATCCAGGTATTGCCGGCAGGCTCTGGTCTGCCTCACCTCACCTCCATGACTGATGCACAGCAACTCATCTTACAGACTGAGTTGGAGCATATCGCTGACACAACTGAAGTGCTGTTGATCGACACAGGAGCAGGTGTGTCGCACAATGTCACCTATTTTGCCTCAGCCGCACAAGAGACCATCGTGATCATTTCACCGGAGCCGACGTCACTCACGGATGCCTATGCGCTGATGAAGGTATTATGCCGGCAACATCGTGAACGCCGATTCAAGGTGCTCGTCAATATGGTGAAAAGTCAACGTGAGGCAACTCAGACATTCCGCAAGCTTGATGTGGCTGCGGAGCGGTTTTTGGACATTCGGCTTGAGTACATGGGATTCATTCCCTTCGACGATTACTTGCCGATGGCCGTCATCGAGCAGAAGGCCGTAACAGAGCGGTTTCCCTCTTCTCCGGCGAGCCGAGCCTTTACCCTGTTGGCGAAAGCGATTGCTGAGTGGCCTAAGCCTCAACTGCCGAAGAGTACCGTACAGTTTCTGTGGCAGCAATTGATCCCCATGTCTTAACGGACCGTACTGACGATATGAACAGAGAAACACAAGGTGCACGGACTATGACCAAGACAGCGACGCACCATAACCGGCAGATAGGTCCCACGTCCGACTCTGCCCGTGAACTGGTCATCAGAGAATTCGCACATGTTGTGAAGGCGATGGCCTATCGTCTGGCCTACCGTCTTCCGGCGTATATGGATGCGGAGGATTTGGTGTCAGTCGGCATCATTGGGCTGATGGATGCAATGGATAAGTACGATCCCAGCCGGGAAGCGAAGTTCAAGACGTATGCAGAGTTTCGGATTCGAGGTGCCATGCTGGACGAAATCCGTTCCATGGATTGGATTCCCAGGTCCGTTCACGAGCGTGTCACATTGTTGCAGCGCGCGCACACCAAACTGTTGAACAGACTCGGTCGCCCGCCGACAGATGAAGAAGTTGCGGCAGAAATGAAGCTGTCTCCGGCTGAATTGGATGAATTTCTCGTACGGTCGCGGGGCGCCGTGCTGGTCAGCTTGGATGACATCACCGTGCATGAGCCGGATGGACCCAAGATCCTCGACATGCTTGCCGACTCGCATCACCCCGACCCGCTTGCGATCATTCTGAATGACCAAGAGCGTGAGCGGGTCGCCAATGCAATTCAGCAATTGCCGGAGAAGGAACGGCTCGTGCTCACCATGTATTACTATGAAGAATTGACGATGAAGGAAATCGGAAGAATTTTTAAGGTGACGGAGTCTCGCGTGTGTCAGATCCATACGAAAGCGGTCCTTCACCTCAAGGGGAAGCTCGAAGCGTCGGCTTGAATCGCGCTGCATCCCGTTTACATCAGCTTCACTGACGGTCCTGTCACGCAGCCGGGATGAGATCCCATACGGATTCTTGCCCGTTCTACACCGCTCATGCCGGTTTCTGTTCGTCCAGCTCCGCTCAAGTCTGACTTGAAATCAACCGACACACTCCATGGTTAGTATTCCATTGATCGGGCATTGGAGACCACAACCCTCACTACGATGAGTCTCTCCACGTTTAGTAACACCGCTATGTCTTCACTGGATGGCTGGACTGTAAACGCAGGGCTGTCGACCATTGCCCAGTCACCTGTCTTGGGGTTCTTGGGGGTCTGCCTCGTCGGTCTCCTTGTACTTGGAGGGCTGTGGTTGAAGGGCTGGTTTCCGAATTCCGGATTCCGTCAAAAGAAGTCCACGGGAAAATCCAACGAGCTCTCATCAACCTATGATCACGTGACGGGCTTGCCCACCAGGAGATTGTTCGTGACATTGCTCGAACAATCGATAGGTCGTGCGGCAAAGACAGGTCGACCCGTCGCGCTGCTTGTGGTGGAGTTGGAACATTTCCGGGTGCTGGCAGAGAGTCAAGGCCTAGCGAATAGTAACGTGCTCGTGCGTGTTCAGGCAGCCAGAGTCAAGGGAGTCTTGCGTTCCACAGAGACAGTGGCGCGGCTGGCGCAGGATCAACTTGCAATGATTCTCGACAATCTCACCTCCATTCAGGACGTGTCGGCCATTGTGGAAAAAATGCAGGCGACGGTGGGGCTCCCACTCACCTTGGATGGACATGAGTTGTTCCTGACCTGTCGCATCGGCGTGGCACTGTATCCGTATGATGCCACCGGACACGACGAATTAATCAATCAGGCCATGCGAGCGGTGAGGGCCGCGAAGTCTGACGGTCAAGCCGTTCAATTTGCATCGCCCATTGTCGCAGTGCCCTCCTCTGAACCGGTATCCCTGTCTTCGCCCTACGCAGACCGCCTCCGGTAGTTCCAATTATTCCATCATGCTTGACCTTTTCAGAACGGCGAATCCCTGGCATCGGCTTGTATCGCGAGCATGATGCCATGTTCCTGCCGATGTTGCGTGCTACGGTCTTTCGATTGCTCTCGCCGCTTTCAACCCGTGACTTTCTTCCCACGTCGGCAATCTTTTCCTAGTCCCGCCTCCTCCTTCCTCATGTTCATGTCGATGACCACCGCATTCGCATGAATGGGGCTGGTGCCATCGTGATGTTTTTACAGCATGCTTTCTGGCTCGCTACTGCCTCGACTCGTCGCATTGCAGTCGCAGATACATGGCATGCATGTTGCGAAGTGACATGGCCCAACGGACCAAGGAGAAAGTGAATACATGAACCGAGCGATCTATCCCATCCTGTCCGGTGCGCTGGCACAAGAGCGTCAGATGCAGGTTTTCGCCAACAATGTGGCGAACGTGAATACGGCAGGATTTAAACAGGACGCCCAGGCATTTAAGTCTGTCATGGGGCAGGTACAGATCGGCGCGCCGATCTTCGCCCATACCGTCGGCTTCGGTGAGCAGATCGGCGTTCGTCCGGCCGGCCCGACCGAGCGGGTCTTTGCGGCCCCCCATGGCCTCCGAACGTCATTTGAAGCAGGCCGGATCAGAATCACCGGGAATCCTCTCGATGCGGCAATTCAAGGAAGCGGATTTTTCGAGATCAAGACTCCTCAGGGGGTTCGCTATACCAGGAGCGGCATGTTCTCTCTGGATGCTCAGCGCCGGTTGGTCACGAATCTGGGTTATCCGGTCATGGGTACAAAGGGAGAAATCAAGATTCCGCCCGGATCGGTCCAGGTGAATGCGCAAGGGGCGATTCATGTCGATGGACAACCGGTGGCGAACCTCAAGATCATGGATTTTCCTGTGGATCACATGCCGGAGAAGCATCTCGAAGGGCTGTTCGCGTCGGACTCAGCCGAGCCGGTAAAGAGCCCGCAAATCCAGGGGGGACATATCGAGGAGTCGAACGTCAACTCAATCGGTGAGATGGTCAAGATGATCCAGAGTACGAGAAGTTATGAGGCGGCGCAAAAGCTGATCCAGACACTGGACCATATGGCAGACGTCTCGATCCAGAGTGTCGGTCGAGTCTTATGACGGGCGGCAAGCGGGACACGTAGGAGGTTTGTATGATTCGAGCGATGTGGACGGCGGCCACCGGAATGACCGCCCAACAGGTCAATGTCGACACGATTGCCCACAATCTGGCGAACGTCAATACGAGCGCGTTCAAACGCAGCCGCGCGGAATTCGCCGATTTGCTGTATCAGGTCCAACGTATGCCCGGTACCAATGCGTCGAACATCGGTGTCTTTCCCGTCGGTATCCAGATTGGAGCCGGGGTTCGTCCTGTGACCGTTGCCAAGGAATGGCAGCAGGGAAATATGCGGCAGACGAGCAACGATTTGGATCTGGCGATCGATGGTCCCGGGTTTTTCCAGGTGACGAGGCCGGACGGAACGGCCATGTATACCCGTAACGGATCCTTCAAGCGTGACAACGTCGGAAATCTAGTCACTGGAGACGGTGATCTCCTCAATCCCGTTATTACGATCCCGTCGGGGGCGTTGAAGCTCGACATCGCTCAAGACGGCACCGTGTCCGTGTTACTCCCTGGTGTGACGCAAGCGTCGCAAGTTGGGCAAATTCAGCTGAATCGCTTCGATAATCCGTCCGGATTGGTTGCGATGGGGAACAATCTCTTTCTCGACAGTTTCGCCTCCGGCCCTCCTTTGCAAGGGACCGGTGGTTTCTCGACCGGATTTGGAACCATCCAACAGGGCTTTCTGGAAAGTTCCAACGTGAATCTGGCAGAGGAAATGGTCAACATGATCATTGCGCAACGCAGCTATGAGATTAACTCGAAGACGATTCAAGCGTCGGATGACATGATGTCGATTGCGAACAATCTGAAACGCTAAGTGAATTGTAGGGAGGAGTTCGCCTATGACCGTATCTCGTTCATTCTTGCAGTCAACCCTGGTGGCCGTGATGTGTGTTGCCCCGCTATTGGCAGAGGCTGCCTCCCTGCAACAGACTCAAACAGTATCCGTTGGAGGAGTGGCGGTTTCCCAGTTGCATCCGGAGCAGATCCAACGACGCATTCTGCAATTACTGGAGCAAGAGATGTCGGGGAAGGTTCGTGCCGTTCATGCCGTCATGGTAGATCCGGTTGATCCGATAAAGATGCCAGCCGGTAACATCGACTTGAAGGTTTCCCCGAACGGATCTGCAGAAGGTCTCGGGCGCCGGACTTTTCATATCCAGATCAACATGAACGGGAAGCCCTGGAGGACAATCGACGCCACCGCCGACGTGTCGGCCTCCATAGAGGCGGTCGTCCCGACACGAGTGCTCCAAATCGATAGTGTAATCGAAGCAGAGGATGTCGCGGTTCATCGTATTAAACTCACGGATTTAGACCATCAGCTGATTACAAACGTGGCGGATGTCATCGGGAAGAGCGCCGCACGTCCGTTGCAGACCAACAACCCGATTCGTCTAGGGATGGTAAAGAAGCCGTATGCCGTGCGGAAAGGGGATCGCGTGTCCATCGAAGCGAGGCGCGGAGGGCTCTCCATTCAGACTGTCGGCGTGACGAAGGCGAGCGGAGAAATTGGACAGTCCATCACGGTGGCCAATCTCGATTCAGGTAAAGAACTGCGGGCAAAGGTGGTCGGACCGGGAGCTGTTCGTGTTGAGTACTAAATCCTGTGAACGCACAATCCCTGTCGCTATGGCGGTGACCATGTTGACAGTGGCGCTCTTGACCAATGGCTGTACCTCATCGTCGCCGAAAGTTGTCTCGACCCTCACGGTGCCTTCCTTGCCGCCACCAAAAACGGTGGGTTCTCTCTGGCAAGAAGAGAACGGCCGTGCCTACCTCTATGAAGATATGCGGGCGATGCGGGTCGGAGATATTCTGACGATTAAGATCGTTGAAAATCACAAAGGATCGAAGTCCGCCGATACCTCGGCCGAGCGAGACTCCACCATCCAAAACAGTCTGGCCGGGACTGCCGTTGGATACATTGGTATCCCCGGCATTCGCCTGGGCGGCGAGGCGAGGCGGGGGCTTGGCATCGATGCGAGCGCCACGAATAAGTTTGGCGGCAAGGGCGCCACGAATCGTGAAGGAACCTTGACGGGAACCATATCCGTCGTCGTCACGGAAGTTCTGCCCAATGGTGATCTCCGAGTCGAGGGACGCCGGGAGGTCACGGTGAACAGTGAAAAGCAAATGATGACGATCGGGGGTCTCGTACGGCGGGTCGATGTTGATACCAAAAATACTGTGCTCTCGTCCGCCATCGCGGATGCCAAGATCGTGTATTCGGGGTTGGGAGTGTTGGACGACGTCCAACGTCCAGGATGGCTCGTTCGGGTGCTCGACTGGGTCAGTCCATGGTGATCAAGGAATTAGGACCTATGAAATACGTCAAGAAAGGGACAAGGGGTATCCATTGGAATCGCTGGCGGCGCAGGATGGTCATGCGATCGTTGGAGATGTTAGTGACGAGCGGAGTCGTACGCCGTGCAGAGGTCGATCCCCCTCAATACCGTGCTGCATATTCGGACAGTGATTCGGGTTCGGCTACGTCAGTATCGTCCATTTTGCCCGTCAGCCTTGATGCATCGGGTTGGTTCACCAGATTCTTTCGTCGACGAGTCGGTTCACCTTTTACGCATGTGAGACACACCACATGATACGAGCACGGATGAGCATCGGGTTGTTGGTTTTGGGAAGCCTTCTCTGGGCGATACCGGCGAATGCGGTTCGTATCAAAGACGTGGGATCGATCGAAGGGGTTCGGGACAACCAGTTGATCGGCTATGGCCTCGTCGTCGGTCTCGACCGAACCGGCGATCAGGTGATCGGTGGACAGTTCACGATCCAGGCGATGATGTCGATGTTAAACAAGATGGGCATCAACCTCGTGATCAATCCGATCCAGTTGCTGACACGCAACATTGCTTCAGTCATTGTCACCGCTAAGCTGCCGCCCTTCGCCAAGCCAGGCCTAACGGTCGATGTGCTGGTTTCATCAATGGCCAATGCGAGGAGCCTGCAAGGTGGAACCTTGCTGCTGACTCCATTGAAGGCAGCGAACCAGCAAGTGTATGCGGTAGCCCAAGGACCGGTATCAATCGGAGGATTCTTAGGAGGAACCGGTGGGGCAGGCGGGTCCACCATCACCAAGAACCATCAAGCCGCCGGCACGGTACCTGGCGGTGCGATTATTGAGAAGGATGCAGGCATCGAGATTGAATCGTGGGAGAACGTATCGGTGCTTCTGCGGCAGCCGGATTTCACGACGGCGATCCGGACGACGGAAGCAATCGACGGGGTGTTCGGCAAGGGGAGTGCGACGGCGGTAAGTGCTGGACTCGTTCGGGCGTCCATTCCGGAAACATTTCGTGGCCGAGTTGTCGAGTACATCGCGACAATCGAAGGATTGGATGTCAATGTCGATCTGGCTGCGAAGGTTGTCGTGAATGAACGGACCGGTACCGTGGTGCTGGGGGAACATGTCCGAATCTCTACCTGTGCCGTTTCACATGGCAATCTCACGATCTCAATAAAGAATACGCAAAATGTCTCCCAGCCTCCCGCTCCATTGATCGGATCGACCGGCGGGCAAACCACTGTAACGGAAGATGTGCATACAGAGGTGAAAGAGCAGGAGTCCAGGCTGGTAGTAATGGATGAATCGGTTACGCTCGGGGACGTAGTGGGAGCGTTGAATGCGGTAGGGGTGACCCCGCGGGATTTGGTGGCGATTCTGTCAGCCCTTAAAGCAGCAGGAGCCCTTCAAGCTAACCTAGATGTAATATAGCTAACATATTGAAAATATGTGTCTATAAATGAATCACGATACTAAAAATATTAGCCCAATTGGTTCTATTGGTGAGACTCAGATTGGTTTGCTGCAGGCTCCCCCAGTTGCTGTCCAGGGTCGACAGGGGAAACCGGTTGATCTCAAAGATGCCGCCATTGAGTTCGAAGCCTATTTTATCTCTCATATGCTGAAAGTGATGAGAGAAACCGTTCCAAAGGGGGCACTGGAGAATAAGGGGGGAGCCTACTTCTACTCCTTTTATGATGAGGAAATCGGCCGGTTGGCATCCGCAGCGGGGGGGCTTGGCTTGGGGAAGATGATTCATGAGTATATGGACAAAAATGCCCAACCCCTCAAGTTTTCAGAGCCGAGAACCGATATTGTAGTCGACAAGGATCATATCCCCACCCCTGAGAAGACATCGGGGTGAATTGATGAAAGATAGTCCAGAGAGGAGCGATTGTCATGCAGATCTCCGGTCATGGTAAGCCAGATCAACTTGCCAAACTCCTACTTGGAGTCCAAGGAACCGACGGGGTCAGCCCCAAACCGAAGACTCAACAGGACGGGCAACAAGATCGGGTGCAAATCTCAGATCGGGCAAAGGAGATGCAGAGGATCAAGGCATTGGCTGATGAGCCGGATGTTGCACGAGAAGAACGGATCGAGCAGATCGGCCGATCAGTAGATGCCGGCACATATTCGATATCGGGGAAGCAGGTTGCAGACGCGCTGATACGTCAGACGCTCACCGACGCGGTTCTTTAGCAGGATGCTGAAAAAGCCGACCGTCTCACCCGCCCAACCCCGGCGCGCCGAGACGCGCCTTTTCCCATGCGGCGTCTTCGCATCTTTCAGACCCTCAACGGCGACCGGCCGCCTCACCACTCGGCGGCGCGCACAAACCTGGTGATACTTCGTATCAGGATCCAGTGATCTGCTTTCTCTGGATACACACGATCCGAGGTCGAAGGTGAGGATCGCAGCAGAAGTTTCTCTTCGGGTCTGAGGAGTGAAGATTATGCAGGACATCGTGATATCCCTCCAGCAACTTGATCACATCCTACGTCGTGAAGAAGTGCAGTGTGATGCGCTGGCAGACAATATCCAACGAGAACGGCAAGCCCTTCGAACGCTGAAATTGACGGACATGGCTGATGTCAATCATCAGCGAGCCGGGTTGTTGGATGAACTTCTCCTCCTCGAGGCCGAACGAACAGCGTGGGTTGCGCGGTTAGCCGATCGTTGGAATCTCGCTCCGTCGGTTATATCCCTGAGCGTCATTCTGGAACGGCTTGACACGACGGAAGCCCTGCGATTGGAAGCCCTGTATACAAGGATGGCCGGGAAGATTCGTGCGCTTCGTCACGAGATCTCGATTAATGCGGGCATCTTAAACGGTCTTCAAGGATTCATCAGAAAAGGGTTGAACGTCATGCGTCAGGCCACGGCTCCTCTGGGGCTCTATTCCGGATCCGGAGAGCCTGATCCATGTGGAACGGGTGCGGTGATGTTTCGGCAGAAAGGCTAGCAGGATGCCGAAAAAGCCAGCCAGCGGCATTCTCGCATCGTTCAGACCGTCAACGTACCGCAGAGGGTACGCCTCGGGCCTTCACTCGCTGCGGCCTTGCTGGACGAACTTTTTGAGCACCCTTCGAGATTACGTCTTATTCAGCCGGACATGTGGACCGTTGGATTTGCAGCGGATCGGCACAGGTTCTTTGCAGACTGGCAGAGTGACACATGGGAATTAACAGACTGGTCGACATCGGCAAATCCGCTTTGTTCACCGCCCAACAGGGTATCTCGGTGGCGGGACACAACATTGCGAACGTCAATACGCCAGGCTATTCCAAGCAGCAGGTCAGTCTGGCCGAAAATAGGCCGGAGAACGGATCTCCCGGCCAGATCGGCACAGGCGTGCATGCCGAAAGTATCCGGCGTTCAGTTGATTCCTTTGTCGATGCGCAACTCCTCTCATCGCGTGAAAGGCTGGGAGAGTTCACTGCCTCGAGCGATGCGCTGGCCAGGCTTGAGCCGTTATTTGGAGATGCCGATAATCAAGGCATTGGGGCGGACCTCAATCAATTTTTCGGTGCGCTTCAGGATGTGACGACCAATCCGAATGACTTGTCCGCCCGGACGGTGTTCCTCTCCAAGGCCACGGCGCTCGTGGGTCGGTTCAATCAATCTGCCTCGGATTTGACTGCTGCCCAGGGATTTCTCGACCGTCAAATCGGGCAAACCATCACGGACGTGAATCGGCTGACGAGCCAGATTGCAGACTTGAATACAAAAATTGCCGACGCTGAGACCAGTGGACAGCACGCCAACGATTTGCGTGATCAGCGGGGAGTGGCCCTTGCCAATTTGGGCGAGATGATCGAGATTTCATCGATCGAAGACGCCACGGGTCAATTGACGGTCTCAGCCGGCCGGGGACAGGTCTTGGTCGACAAGGACCGGACCTACCAGTTGGTAGCGGTTGCCAATCTCAGCAACAATGGCCTCCTTGATGTACACTATGATGCCGGCACGGGGCCTACGACGAGTCTGAACTCTGTGATCCAAAGCGGACGACTCAAAGGGCTCCTTGACGTTCGCGATCAAACCATCCCTTCGTTGCGGGCATCCCTCGATACATTGGCATCGGAACTCGTCACGCAGGTCAATCAACAACATCGGTTGGGATTCGGACTCGATGGTTCCACCAACCAGGATTTCTTCGCGCCGGCTGGAACGACTGCGAGTACGATGGCCGTCTCCTTGACCGATGTCCGAAAGATTGCTGCGTCATCGACTGCGGCAGGAGTTCCCGGTAATAATGCGAATGCCCTGGCCTTAGCCGGTCTGAGGAACACGGACTTTGCCTCGTTCGGCAATGTGACTTTCCAGGAATATTACAGCACGATCGCCGGGAATTTTGGTTCGGCGACGCAGGGTGTCGAAAGCAATCTTGCGGCGCAACAGATTCTCCACGACCAATTGACGTCCCAACGTGCGTCCATATCGGGTGTATCGATGGACGAAGAACTCGCCAACCTCCTTCAGTTTCAACGGAGTTTTGAGGCGGCTTCGCGCATGATCGTCGTCGCGGACGAGTTGTTTCAAACCATCTTATCTATCAAGCGATGAGACCGCCCGACCGGCTTGAGAGCCACGAGCAAAGGGAGTCTGAGCATGCGAGTCTCTGATCAACAGTTCTATGGTTCGACGGCGGGGAACTTGCAGCGGATCAAGGAACATATTGTTCGTGCGCAAGAGCAGATTGCCACTCAGCAACGCATCGCCAAACCTTCCGATGACCCCAGCATTTTCGGACAGGTCATTCTTGAGAAGTCTTCGCTCGCCGACAACGATCAATGGATCAGGAATATTCAATTCGGAACCGCGCGTGTGGCCGTGGCCGACCAGACATTGGGAGAGGCGCAAAATCTCATCAGCCGCATTCGAGAACTTGCAGTGCAAGCACGGAGTGATACGACATCTGCGCAAGGACGGATCACGATTGCGCAAGAGGTTCGCCAACTGCATCGGCAATTGATTCAACTCGCCAATGCAGAGGTCAACGGGCAACCGGTATTTGCCGGAACCGAGACCGGTGCACCGCCGTTCGTGTTAGGCGCCGGCGATACCGTCACCTATCAAGGCAATAGCGAGAGTCAGTCCATTGCAGTCGGTCCGAACCAAACCACACAGATTGTGCTTCCTGGCGATCAAGTGTTCGCGGGGGCCACGACGAATATCTTTACCGATCTGAGCAACTTGCTCGTCGCACTGGAAACGAACGATGGAGCTGGGATTGAGGCGGGGATCGGAAATCTCGACCGCGCGGTCGACCAGCTGAGTGTTGCGCAAGGGCAGATTGGAGCCATTGCCAATCGTCTCGACACGGCCCACGGGTCGTTGCTGGTTGTGTCTGCGGCCATTCAGCAAGCGCTCTCGGATCAAACAGACACAGACATGGCCACGGTGCTGACGGAGCTTCAAATCCAGCAGACAGCCTACCAGGCCACCAGTCAAACGTTTGCTCGGCTGTTTGATTCATCGCTGCTGAACTTTCTCCGCTGACAGTCGTTTTGAAGGTTCGAACGCGAACACCGGGGAAATAACGTGATCGAGATTGGACTGCACGGATGCTGGTCCTGACAAGGAGACGCGGTGAAGGTGTGGCCATCGGTCCGGACATCCGGATCGTGGTACTGGGAATTAAGAATGGACAGGTTCGTTTGGGAATCGAAGCGCCACGTACGATCGAGGTCCATCGGGATGAGGTCTGTGTCAGGATTCAAGAAGAAAACCAACTTGCGGCACACACGCCGGTGGTCCCACTCGATGTATTTACGCGGTTGCTACGGCCGAAATCTGCCTGAATCCAAGGAGCTGTCGATATGAATGTCGCGTCAACGCGTTTTGGTGCCTTGAAGGTTCCGGATGAAGCGCTGGTCAGTTTCCCATCGGGGCTGCTCGGCTTTCCAGAATGGACCCGCTATGTGATCCTCGATCATGACACCGACGTGCCATTCAAATGGCTGCATTGCGCTGAAGAGGCGTCCCTTGCATTTGTGATCATCGATCCCTCATTGTTCAATGAGAACTACCGGATCACGATCTCGGCGGAAGCGCGTGCTGAAGTAGAAGGGAATGAGGCTGACGAACTGGGACTCGCAGTTATCCTGACCATTCCGTCGAATGATCCATCCGCAGTGACCGCCAATCTTCGTGGCCCTCTCCTTTTGAATCCGCGGACTAGGCTCTGCAAGCAGCTCGTACTTTCCGAGGACTATCCCACTCGATATCCGCTATTTCCAGCTCAAAGGCAATCCGAGCATGGCCAGATCCGTCCGCTCGCTGAGGCGATGTCAGCTTAGGAGTCTGCCCGAGTAATGCCGCTCTACCGTGGCAAACGATCTGCCGGCCTCTGCGTCGTTCTCGTCCCGAAAAAATCCTCGACGTATTCCGGCGAATACACCTCCGGTTCTTTCAAACCTTGCGTCGCTCATGTGCCATCATCTTCTTCGCCTCGCAACGAAGGATTACTGAGGCAGTCTCTTGCAGGATGCTGAAAAGTCGCTCTTCTCACCTGCGACCCCCGGGACTGGCTGGGTGAAATGCCTGGCCTCTTGTGAGCATACACTGTGAATGATTTTGAAAGAGTCCGTGAGTATCCGGGCCTTACGTTTCTGTCATCTGCAAGTAATGTGTCAACCCTATGTGAGAGAAATCCTCTGTTGCGCAGGACCTTCGCCACACTCTAACCGAAAACACCCATGCGGAGACCTCTCGCAACTGACAGTAATGTCAAGTTATCGACCGCATTTACCGATACCGTGATGAAGACTCTTGGCCACGGAAGAATGTGTAAGCAGTCCACGTCGAGATGTGTTCTCACGATATCCGCAATAATACGACGCTGGGTAGGATATCGAACAGTTGTGAGTTCTTCGTGAGCCGGGCGTGACCCTGTGGGGCGACGATGCAACCAACGGTGCCTCAACATCATCACGCCGAAGGGTGGCCTCATCACGGTCTGAGGCGGCACAGAAAACAGCCACTTATGGCGATGCAGTACGGTGGCAAGATCGGCCAGGATGTGAATGTTTCGCATCTACGGGAAAGCCTTCGAGAAAGATAACAGTGTCAGGGCGACGGAGCCCACGACGATCGTCGGATAGGCCGTAGCGGGTTCCGCGCCGATTGGAATATGGCGGCGAATGACTCCGTCCCATTAAGTGCCATTGAGAAACAGCCAATCACGGAAAAATACAGATAGTGCTCGCGTGACCATCAGCAGAACTCTATTTTATCTGCACGCACATGACCTGTACCATGAAAGTGATCACGCGATTAATTGATGCGCTTCCCCGAGGAGGAACACTTCCCGACGAGCAGTGGGCTCAGCGTCATCGTGGCATTCTCATCCTGCTTTGGCTTCATGCAATAGGAGTCCCTTGCTTTGGACTTCTCTATGGAAATAGCGTCTTTCTAAGCGCAGCTGCCGGTCTGATCATTGCGGTGATTGCCGGTGTCGGGAGTTTCACATGCTTGAGCCGGAACGCACGGGCCGCCACGACAACCATCGGGCTGATGGCATCTGCGTCGTTGGTCGTGCATTTATCGGGGGGCATCGTCGAGATGCACTTCCATTTCTTTGTATTGTTGGCGGTCATTGCGCTCTATCAAGACTGGGGGCCGTTTCTCATCGCACTCATTTCGATCGTGGGGGACCATGGGATCATGGGCATGTTGGTGCCCTTCTTGGTATACAACCATCCGGCAGCCCAGCATCATCCGTGGACCTGGGCCGCCATTCATGGGCTGTTCATTCTGGCAGAAGGCGCGGCCTTGTTGGTGTACTGGAGAGTCAATGAAAACGCGCGCTACGAGTCGCGTGAAAGCGAGGAACGGACCAGATCCATTGTAGACAATGCCTTGGACGCAATCGTCGTCATTAACAATCGCGGTCTTATTACTGAATGGAACCCACAGGCCGAACAGACGTTCGGATGGTTGCGAGCCGAGACGATCGGGCTCTCTCTTTCCCAGGTCATAATCCCACCGCGGTATCGAGAGGCCCATGAGAACAGGCTCCGGACATACCTCGAGACCGGAGAAGGGCCTGTGCTGAGAAAGCGCATTGAAATTACGGCACAGCGCCGGGAAGGCACTGAGTTCCCCATCGAATTCGCCATCACGCCTCTGCGGCTGAAGTCAGGAACCACATTCAGCACATTCATTCGTGATATCACTGAACGCCATCAGGCCGAACATGATTTGATCTGTTCAAAGGAAGCCGCCGAAGCCGCCGAAGCCGCCAATCGCGCGAAGTCGCAATTTCTGGCGAACATGAGCCACGAGATCCGGACCCCGATGAACGGCGTACTCGGTTTGACCGAATTGTTGCTGACCGACAAGCTCGACAGCCGACAACGCCATCTGACCGAGAGCATTCAACGATCCGGCGAAACCCTCCTGGAACTCATTAACGACATCCTCGACTTCTCCAAAATCGAAGCGGGCAAGCTCCGATTGGAACAAGTGGATTTCGACGTCCAGGAAACGGTGGAAGACGCTGTGGAGTTCTTTGCCAATCCGGCCCAGCGCAAGGGGTTGGAATTAACCCACTACCTGTCTGGGTCATTTCAGCACATGCTCCGCGGTGACCCGGTTCGCCTGCGTCAAGCACTCCTGAATCTGCTCGGGAATGCGGTAAAGTTTACCGCACAGGGGGGGATCCACGTGAGCGTCGAAGCCGTAGCGGATACGCGTGAGGACGTCACCCTGCGGTTTGCAGTGCAGGATTCTGGGATTGGTATTCCCGTGGAGGCGCAAGCGCGCGTGTTCGAAGCCTTCTCACAAGCGGACGGCTCCACGACGCGGCGCTTCGGCGGCACCGGTCTGGGGCTAACCATCGTGAAGGAACTCGTGGAATTGATGCACGGCCAGATCGGGGTCGAGAGCCGGCCTGGCGAAGGCTCGACCTTCTGGTTTACGGCCGTCTTTCAACGGCAATCCTGTGCTGTCAACCACTTGTCACACGAAGAACAGCATCTCCTCCATAAGAAAATCTTGGTGGTCGATGACACAGCTATCAATCGCGAAATTCTTGAGGCGCATCTTCGAGGCTGGGGCGCCACCCCGACCCTGGTCTCATCAGGACAAGACGCATTGCAGTGTTTACAGGCGGCCGTGGGCGACAACCAGCTGTTTGACCTGGCCATCCTTGATCTCCAGATGCCAGAAATGGACGGACTGATGCTGGCGCACGCCATCCGATCAGACCAGCGATTGGCCGGACTTCGGCTGTTGATGCTGAGCTCGATGGGATACGACGCAGGTAGTCCTAGCGCACAGGAAATCGACTCGTGGGTCACCAAGCCCGTTCGGAAAAAACTTCTTCATCAAGCACTCCTTGGGCTTAGTCAGGAAGCTTCCCGGATTAAGTCTCCACTAAAATCAGAACCGCTCGCGGTCGCAGCTTCGGCTCTGATTGAGCCCAAACACATCCTCCTGGTCGAAGACACTCCGGTAAATCGGGAAGTCGCCCTTGGCATGTTGGAATTGCTGGGCCACTCGGTTGACGTTGCCGAGAACGGGCAAGAAGCCGTTGATGCCGTAGCACGAACAACATACGACCTGGTACTCATGGATTGCCAAATGCCGGTCATGGATGGGTTTACCGCATCCGGTTCGATACGCAAGCAGGAGCAGGTGGCTGGCCATACACGCCGACTACCCATTATCGCGCTAACGGCGCTTGCCGTTGAAGGAGACCGCCAACGCTGCCTGGCTGCCGGGATGGATGATTACCTTACCAAACCGTTCACTCAAGGTCAGCTGAAAGACATCTTGAACCGATGGCTTGGCCGGACGGAAGTGTCATTGTTACAAAGAGATCCGGGATCGACATCTGCCGAGGCCGCGCCCGTACGTTCAGCACTGACGATTCAAGCGGAACAGATCGAGTCCACCGGTGTGGTCGATTACGGCGCCTGGCAACCCATCCGGATGCTGAAGCGACCGGGACATCCTGACCCGCTCAGTAAGTTGCTGGCCAGATACTTGGAAGACTCCCGACAGCTGATCGACCAATTGCGTCATGCCATTGAATCAAACGATCCGGCTGTGCTCCAAGCCGTGGCACACCGCCTCAAATCAAGCAGTGCCACTCTGGGTGCCTTGACCGTAGCGGCACGCTGTAAAGAACTGGAAGCCTTGGGCCGCGATCATCGGATCGAGGGAGCCCCAGACCGCTTTCGGCAATTGGAACGGGATTTCGACGCCGTCTGCTCCGTCTTTCAAGCCGCACTCAACAAGGAGCCGTCGCATGACACTTGATCAGCAGAACGCCCCCCTTGCCTTGATTGTGGACGATGATCCAGTGATGAGGCTGTTGGCGCGCACAGCGCTGGAGGGCGCAGGATGGAGCGTCGAAGAAGCAGAGAATGGGCGGGAAGCGCTGACGGCTTTTCAGCGGCTCCATCCGGATGTCGTGCTGCTCGATGTCATGATGCCGGAAATAGATGGGTTTACGGCCTGCGCGGCGCTCCGAAAACTTCCTGAGGGAGAGCACACACCCGTTCTCATCATGACCGGTCTGGACGATTACGACTCCATCACGAAGGCTTACGATGCCGGTGCCACCGACTTCCTGACAAAACCACTGAACGGGCTCCTGTTAACGCACCGCGTCCGATACATGGTGCGAGCGAGCCGGGTCTTGCAGGAGTTGCGGGCTAGCCAGGCCAGCTTGGCCAACGCTCGCGATGCGGCGCTCGAAGGCACACGCCTAAAGTCGGAATTTCTTGCCACCGTGAGCCACGAAATCCGGACGCCCATGAACGGTGTCCTGGGCATGACCGACTGGCTCTTAGACACCCACCTGACACCTGAGCAACGTGACTGTGCGAACACCATTCGCACCTCGGGCGACGCGCTGCTCTCTATCATCAACGACATTCTGGATTTCTCGAATATCGACTCCGGCAAGCTGCAACTGGAGGAGGTTAATTTCGACGTGCACCGACTGCTCGAAGACGTCGTCGGACTGTTTCAAGAACGTGCGCGTACCAAAGGAGTGACATTGTCCTGCCTGATCCAGACTCAGATACCGACGTGGCTGCGCGGAGATCCTGTCCGACTGCGCCAGATTCTGAGCAATCTCCTGAGGAACGCCATCAAATTTACTGAGCGCGGCGAGATCGTAGTCCGTGCAGAAGTGGAGGAGAAATCAGACAGGAAAAACCAGATCGACTTAGGTCTCCCTGCCACGCTCGCACACGTCACGGGAAAGACCGGTCACTCCGTCAGCGTGCACTTCTCCGTCGCCGATACGGGAATTGGCATCACACCGGAGGCCTGTACACGGATTTTTCAGCCGTTCATGCAAGCTGATGGATCGACGACGAGAAAGCACGGAGGGACGGGATTGGGGCTCGCAATCTGTCAGCAGCTTGTTGAACACATGGGCGGGTGCATCGACGTGGACAGCATGCCGGGCCGGGGGAGTGTCTTTCAGTTTACGATCCCCTTTGAGCCCAAGGCGGAAAGGGGTGCATGCTCGCCACCATTTGACAGGCCTGACCCATCACACTGAATCGCTCTGAGTCATTCGCCGCGCATCGGTTCTCTTAGTAGGTTGCGGAACGCCATTTCGACACAGAAGAGCTTGGTTGACCTGCACGACAGGATGCGCAAAAAGACCAGGCTTCTCACTCACCCAACTCTGATGATTATTTCACCTGCCCGCCCGAGTCTGTCGAGACAGCCTCTACGCCCATGGACGTGCCTTGTTCCAGGCAAGGCACGTCCATGGCGGCTCCAACGTACCCTCTGGGGCGCACGGTGCGATGAATAAAGAGTATGAAGTTTATGCGTGCCGCCGAGTGATGAGGCGGCCGAGTCCCCGTTGAGGGTCTGAACGATGCGAGGCTAGCGGACTTTTGCAGCACCCGGCTACCCTGAATGCTGTCGCGAGGCATGCGTGGCCAAAGCCTGCCTGGGCTTCCCGCAAGTAAGGCCGACGGAGACGTATGCGCAGTTCTCCGGAGACGCCGAACGAGAAAAACCGCGCCGAGGGAGAGAATCGGACGACCTAGCAGCTATTCATCAATGGTCCTGACTCACGAACCCTCAACGCGCGTGGTGCAATCGCCGCGGCTCAGACACGTGGCGAACCATATCGTCACTCGCCATTTGAGGAACCAGGCCAGCCGCGCTTGTCCAGCGATTCCTGTTTGTCGCTCGCTTTTGCGCCGAATCTATTAGCGGGATGCTGAAAAAGTCCGCCAGCCTGTCTTGTTCATTTGGTTTGTTTTGTTGGTTTAGTTGATTTGGTTCAAAGAACGAAAGAAACCAAACGAGCCAGCTAACCAGAGAACCCAGATAGACCAACTAACCAGACAACCCCGGGCTGGTCTGTTATTGCAGCCTGTTAGGCGGCATGCTTTCGAGACTCGGTGTGGCTCCGGGATCGCTCCTCAAAAACTCGAACAAGACGTAGTACCGCCTTTTCGATTTGAACATAGATGATGGGGCCTTCAACCAGCGTGCCGAGCCGTCCAAGGGCCTCCAATTGGCCGGCTGCCAACACCACTTCCGAGGCGCAGAGATTGCTGGCCGTCCCCTTCAGCAAGTGGGCGGCCTGCTCTACGGCCTGTCGATTTCCGTCGACGAGGGCTGTGCGGATTTCCTCCAACAGGGTTTGATAGCGTCGAAGGAACAACTCAATCAGTTCTTCTAGTAACGCGGTATCGCCTCCTATATTGCGTAACATCGCTGCCATATCAAAGATGATCGAGAGAGGCCTCGTATCTGCGCCATGCTCGGCACGATCGGTATGGTCAGTGTGGGCTTGAATGGGTGCAGCAATCCACCGATCGAGGATTCCCTGGAGGTCTTCTTTCCGTACAGGCTTCGTGAGATAGTCGTCCATACCGGCCGCGAGACAACGTTCTCGATCTCCGTGCATGGCATTGGCTGTCAACGCGATGATTGGAATATGGTGTGTCCCGGGACAGTCGGCTGTCGCAGATTCTTGGGTGGCCGCTTCCCGTTGGCGAATGAGTCTGGTGGCCTCGAAACCATCGACGAGGGGCATCTGGCAATCCATCAGAACTATGGCATAGGAGCCCTGCGCCAATGCTGCCAGTGCCTCTTGACCGTTTCCTACTACATCCGACTGAAAACCGAGCCTTTCCAGCATGCGAACAGTGAGCTTCTGGTTGATGAGATTGTCCTCAACCACCAGGACCCGTGCGGCCGACCATGTTTCTGCGAGGGTATGCCGCGTAATGAGCGCAGGTGCTGGCGTAGGTGCAGTAATCGGTGCGACGGTTTCTTCGACCACAAGTCCTGGCAGACCGAGTACGGTTCTCAAACAGTTAGCGAGTTGATCGTGCCGGGCTGGTTTTGTGAGATATGCGACGAACCCGGCTTGTCGCGCGAGTTCAGCATGCCCCCGTTGAATGAGCGAGGTGAGGACGACAAGACGGATGTGAGATCCAAAAGGATGCACCTTCATTTCCTTGGCGAATTGTATTCCGTCCTTGCCCGGCATCAACATGTCGACGATCGCTACGTCATATGAGACGCCCTTCTCCCCCTGTTGCTCGATCAGTGCGACGGCTTCGGCGGCATCTCGAGCCTGGTCATCGAACATTCCCCATCCGGTCACCAGGTGATGGAGAATGATCCTGTTCGATTCATTGTCGTCGATGATCAGGACACGGCGTCCGCTCAATTCCGCTGACGGCATGATGGCCAGGGGCGAGGTCTTTTGTTTGAGGAAATGGGCAGTGGACCAGAAGGTACTGCCACGCCCCGGTTGACTGGTAATGCCGACGTTACCTCCCATCTGCTCGGCGAGTTGCTTTGAAATTGCGAGGCCTAGACCGCTTCCTCCGTATTTGCGAGACGTGGAGCTATCCACCTGCGTAAACGGTTGGAACAGTCGAGCTTGCACATCCTGTGCGATACCGATTCCGCTATCGGTGACTTCGAATCGGATCACCACCGAATCGACGAGATCCTTGTCAAGGAAGGCTTGAACCGTCACTTCACCCTGTTCGGTAAACTTGATCGCATTGCCGACGAAATTCGTGAGAATCTGACGGAGCCGCCCCGGATCGCCGCGGAGGCTGGTCGGTACAGCCGCATGCACCAGCCCGGTGATTTCCAACCCTTTAGACTGTGCACGTTCCGCAAATTGAGCTAAGACATCTTCCACCGTTGAGCGAAGGTTAAAGTCGATACATTCCATTTCAAGTTTGCCGGCTTCGATCTTACCGTAGTCAAGAATGTCGTTGATCAAGCTTAGTAAGGCCTCGCCGCACTGGCGAATGGTTTCGATATAGGATTGTTGTTCCTCCGTAGGTTCTGTATCCATCAAGAGGTCCGTCATTCCAATGACTCCATTCATCGGCGTCCGCAACTCGTGGCTCACCGTTGCCAGGAACGACGTTTTCACTCGAGCGGCTTCCTGAGCTTTCTGAAGCGCTTGATCCAATTGACGATTGCTGTTGTACAGATGGTCCGCTGAGCGGCGCAGTTCCTCCTGGGCCGCCTTGATGTCAGTCATATCGACCGCATATCCTCGAACCATTCGATGAGAGAGGACCGGACAGAAAATCCATGAAAAGCTGGCCTCAGCTAACCGGACCTCTTCCCCCCGTAGTTCCTGTCCTGACTCGAGACAGCGTTGGACAAGTTCCGAAAGCCTATTGGGAAATACAGCAGGAAATCCCCCGGCCGCATATCCAAATTGTTGCAGCAAGCGCGCCATCGCGGGATTCGCATACACGAGATTTGCATCGGAGTCGAGTTCGACAATGGGTGAAGGACTTTCTTCCGTCACACGCGCCAAGCGATCATAATCTTGCCGCAGCTCTCTCTCGTGAGTTAGGTCTCGTATGGTCAACAATCCGCTGGCATCCCCTTCGGAAGCCAGTGGGACATAGCTGCACTCCACTAGGTATGATTCCTGTCCTGGACCACCTATTGTCACCTGAGCTGGTTGGACGGGCCGGCGATCGTGAAGAGATTCGTGAATGCGCGCGACGATGTTGTGGTCCGATGTTCCTGGTCGCTCCATCCATACGTCCTGGAGAAGCTTCGATGAACAGAAATCGGCTGAGTGTCTCAGGAGGCGAGCGGCCTCAGCATTCACGGACATGATACGCAGTTGACTATCGAGCAGCACTACCCCGATCGGGAGCATGTCCAAAGTGGCGGGGTTCAGATAGCTTTGGGTTAAGGACGAGTTCACGGATCGCGATGTCGCTCGGCGATTCTTCGAGGGTTGCTTCATTAGGCGGCCTCTTCGTGAATTCCGTCAAGAAACATGGCCACATTCACTCGTTCATGAAGGGGATCCAATACCTTCGTGATGGTCCTGGGCATTGTTCCTGCCGCCTGGGCTCCCAGATCGACGCGAATCGGGGTGATATAGGACCCTCCTTGCGGTCCGGTGATCACTTTGACAACCGGTTTGAGCCGCTGGGTGTAGTTCATTCCTACAACGACTGCCTGTTCTCCCGTGTTCATTCGGACCAGACTGCCGATCGGATACACCCCCAGACTGCCGATCATGGTTTGGATCAAATCTTTTGGATACTGTCCAGTATCACCAAGACGAAACAACTGTCGGATCGCATCATGCGGCAGCATCGCCGGACGGCCCCCACGGCGACTCACCATGCCGTCGTACAGGTCTACCAGGCCGACCAACTGGGCCAACACGGAGATGGAGCCTCCCGTAAGTTTATGTGGGTATCCGCTTCCATCGCTGCATTCGTGATGTTCCGCGACAATCCTGACGACGGCGTTTCTGTTCTCTTTTGCCTCCTGCAACATCGCGAGTCCCAGTGCAGCATGCTGCTGCATCATGGAACGCTCTTGTTCTGAGAGATCGTGACTTCTACGATACAAATTTCGTGGCAACCGGACATAGCCGATGTCATGGAGTAAGGCGCCGGCGCCGAGCGCTTCAAGGTCTTCCTCCGCAATCCCATAGTCATGCGCGACAATGAGTGAAAGGGTACAGACATCGAGTGCGTGTGAGGCAAGCGTACGATCGAATCGCTTCATCTTTTGGAATGAGAGAAGACTCAACATGGAAGCATCATCATCCAGCACACGTGTGAGGACATCCGCCACGACCAGTTGCAACGTGTTCGGTCGAGGGACGATTCCCGCGTCTAACTCTTCAAACATCCGTTCCATCGAGCAGATCGCTTCCTTGTACGTCTCTTGAGCGGCCACGATCTGTTCCCGCGTGCTTGGGGGCGTCGGTTCGTCCTGCTGAATGTCAGGCGACTGCGGGTGCGCGGTTTTCATCTCGATGGGGGCAGCGACCTGAGGAGGTGCGTCTGAGGAGGCAGGCTTCGTGACGTGGCTTGGCTGGGGAGCGGCAGTTGTTTCCTGTGCCGTCGAGAGTGCCGGTGCGTCCTGCTGAGTGTCAGGCGACTGCGACTGGGCGGTCTTCATCTCGGTAGCGGCAGGGGTCTGAGAAGGTGCGTCTGAGGAGGCAGGCTTCGTGACGTGGCTTGACTGGGAAGCGGCGGTTGTTTCCTGTGCATTCGATAGCGACGGCGAGTTTTGCTGGATGCTGGGCGGTTGTGGTTGTGTTGTCTTTATTTCTGGGGTGGAGGGGGGCTGCTGAGCCACTTCTGGCAATGCCGGCTGCATCGTCTGGCTCGGCGGCGCGGGTGTGGCGGCTTTTTCCTCTGCATTCGACGGCGGATGCGCGTCTCCCGACGGGACCGGATCCACATCGATGCCCTGGTTAATGTCGATCTTCAGCTCCCTGATCCCATGTTGCCGGAGAAGGTCGATGTCTTTCGAATGACGGATGAAACGTTTATGGAGAAGGAAGGGAGTTCGATACCACGGTTGATCCATTCCAACAATGAACATCCCAGGTTTGAGTTGATCGATCGTAATCGTTTTCAGCTGTCTCATGGTGGGAGACCTTGCGATGTATGCGTAAATAGGGCGCTTGGCAGAGTGATGCCGTTAACCCCCTCGTAAGAAGGAGAGTCCCGTGTATTATGCTATCGGGATAAATCGAGCTGAACTTGATACAAGCGAAGGAAATTCCGGCCTAATGTGCTGTATCTGCTCTTGATGTGCCAGCGACGCACCCCCATTCAAGATTCTCCCTTCAGCACCGATAGAGTCCATCAAGACATATTGCTGTTCGATACATGTCAGTGTCGTTGCCTACCCACGTTTTCCGGAGGATGATGCAAAAACGGATATCCATTGATCAACTGAAAATCGGCATGAAGGTCGAGAAGCTCGACCGTTCCTGGCTGGCGACGCCGTTCTTACGTCATCGATTTACGATCACCTCTTCGGAACAAATCGAGCAGCTGCGTGCCAGCGGTGTTCAACAACTCGATGTCGAGACTGACGACACAGACCATGAATCCGCCTCGGTCCTGCCGGCCATGACGATGGTGACTGACACCTCTCAGCCGATGGGACCACCGGTGGAGACCGAATCGTTGACTGTTCCGTTTGCAGAGGAATTGCCGGCAGCCAGACAAGTCTATCGGGCCGCGAAATTAATCGTTCAACAAGCCATGGAAGATGTCCGGATGGGTCGTGCGCTGAACATGGAGACGGTAAGTGAAGTGGTCGGGAGCATGGCCGACAGCATCCTCCGCAGCCCTGATGCGCTGACGAGTCTGACACGTCTTAAACAGTTCGATGAATATACATTTTTTCATTCCGTGAACACGTCCGCCCTGGCTCTGTCGGTCGGGAGGCATCTCGGGTATGGGCGTACGCCACTGCTCCAGCTAGGAACCGGTATGTTGTTGCATGACATCGGCAAAACGCTGATCCCGATCGAGATTCTCAATAAGCCTGGCCGTTACCAGGTGGACGAATTCGAGATCATGAAGCAACACGTCATGCGCGGAGCAGAGGTACTGTCGACCACCACAGGACTCGCCGATGTGTTTCTCATTCCCACATTGGAGCATCATGAACGCGTCGATGGGACCGGGTATCCCCATCGACGATCGAAGACGGATCTCAGTCAATTCGGTCTCATTGCCGCCATTGTGGATATCTACGATGCCGTCACGAGTGATCGTTGTTATCACAAAGGCAAAACACCGCACGACACACTTCAGATGCTCTATCAACTGGGGAGTCAGGGTCATGTGGATGGGATTTTGGTCCAGCAGTTTGTTCAGGTTGTGGGGGTCTATCCAGTCGGTTCCTGTGTCTCGCTCGATTCAGGGGAGACGGCGATCGTGAAGCAATTCAATCACCACGCTCCGATACGTCCGCTGGTCGTGTTGATCAAGGACGAAGTCGGGCGCCACCGATCTACCCCGATCGACCTCGACCTCGCGGCACAGCTCCGCCAACCGCATCGGACCATTGCGTCGGCCCTTGATCCGAACGCTCTGGGGATTGACCCGTGCACGTATCTCGACAGGGAAGCTGCGTGATGGAGCCAGAGCAAGTCCCCGCCCATTCGTCAATTCTCGTGGTCGGATTACCGCTTCAGCTGGTCATCGGATCAGGTCAAGACAAAGTGAGTTGCGGCTCGACATTACTGGGTTGGAAAGAGCGAGCCTGGCTGATTTGTGAATGGCCGTTTCATTTTGGGCAGGCGGTTCCGTGCGAAACGGGAACCCACTGCCTCGTTCGCTATTTGGTAGCGGGTAGGCTCGTTGCATATCAAAGTGAAGTGTGCATGACGCAGATGTCTCCGCTTCCCCTCTTGTACCTCGCATTTCCTCGGAAGATCGAGGAAATTCTTCTCCGGAAGGATGCACGCGTCCTTAGCAATGAGCCGTTGCTCATGATCCAGGGTTCTCAGAGAAATGCCACCCTGGCTCTGCGGGATGGGTCGGCTCCCATCGGGGGATTATTGCAAGACCTCAGCCTGTCGGGGTGCCGGATCATCATACAGAAGGCGCGCACTGACGTTGGGCTAGGCGCCACGGTCTATCTGGAATTCGAATTGATCGGGATCGGTCATGTTACCGAGCTTGCCGGCGTGATCAAGAATTTTGCAGAACGTGACGGTACCCTCTCTCTTGGAATTGAGTTCCGCTTCAATGGGAAAGAGACCATCGAATACCGCGGGTGGGGAGGAAACGTTCAGAAAGCCATTGAGTATTCCGTAATGCAGCGACAAACTGATTTTGGAGTCTTGACGCCGCCGTCAGAGCGGTGACAGATCTACCGAGCGCTAGGCACTTCTTGCCGGGCCGAACCCCTCTCCACGGCACCTACTTCCCCAGCACCCTGCTAGCTATCGTGTATTTTTCTCATGGTGCGATCCCTTTGCGAGTGGCGCAAGCCTTGCTTGGCTTCTAATCGGAAACCCCGCATCGGCGGCATCGGCTGGAATGCGAGCATGACGCTTAGGAGGCGGGTCTTTTCTCTGCGTGGTCCACGACAGCCATTTAGTCTCGAATAAAGGAAAACGGTGCCACAAGCTATCGAAGCATCAAGTGATACGGCTGCCCTGCTGAATTCGGCACGAGTGGTATTTCGTGAAACTTTCCAGCTTTCCAGCACAGTGGGATCCGAAGCTTGGAATTCACGTGACTTGAAGTCGCGGCCGCACTGACCCTATAGTGAGTCGTATTAATTTAAATCATACCAACATGGTCAAATAAAACGAAAGGCTCAGTCGAAAGACTGGGCCTTTCGTTTTAATCTGATCGGCACGTAAGAGGTTCCAACTTTCACCATAATGAAATAAGATCACTACCGGGCGTATTTTTTGAGTTATCGAGATTTTCAGGAGCTAAGGAAGCTAAAATGGAGAAAAAAATCACTGGATATACCACCGTTGATATATCCCAATGGCATCGTAAAGAACATTTTGAGGCATTTCAGTCAGTTGCTCAATGTACCTATAACCAGACCGTTCAGCTGGATATTACGGCCTTTTTAAAGACCGTAAAGAAAAATAAGCACAAGTTTTATCCGGCCTTTATTCACATTCTTGCCCGCCTGATGAATGCTCATCCGGAATTTCGTATGGCAATGAAAGACGGTGAGCTGGTGATATGGGATAGTGTTCACCCTTGTTACACCGTTTTCCATGAGCAAACTGAAACGTTTTCATCGCTCTGGAGTGAATACCACGACGATTTCCGGCAGTTTCTACACATATATTCGCAAGATGTGGCGTGTTACGGTGAAAACCTGGCCTATTTCCCTAAAGGGTTTATTGAGAATATGTTTTTCGTCTCAGCCAATCCCTGGGTGAGTTTCACCAGTTTTGATTTAAACGTGGCCAATATGGACAACTTCTTCGCCCCCGTTTTCACCATGGGCAAATATTATACGCAAGGCGACAAGGTGCTGATGCCGCTGGCGATTCAGGTTCATCATGCCGTTTGTGATGGCTTCCATGTCGGCAGAATGCTTAATGAATTACAACAGTACTGCGATGAGTGGCAGGGCGGGGCGTAACCTAGGTGACAGAAGTTAAAAGCCTCCGGTCGGAGGCTTTTGACTTTCTGCTAGATCGGCCGCATCGAATATAACTTCGTATAATGTATAATGTATATTGATTTAAATTGCAATAATAAAT
>JADMIO010548973.1_pt1 | contig 45328 bp, 39 predicted proteins | sample 8958161 | NCBI WGS metagenome assembly JADMIO01 (sample SAMN16585339, study PRJNA669376) | soil metagenome | isolation source: Crop rotation soil | place: USA: Cullars Rotation, Alabama | collected 2011
CGACAACTTGTCCACGTGGAATTCTAAGCTTAGGATCCCAATGTGCTGGAAAGAGCCGCCCGCTCGTTGTCACGGGTGGCGATCATGACGCGCCCGGCGCGGGCCCGCCGCAGGGCGCGGACCACCAGCGCGGCGAGCACCACGATGACGAGGCAGAACTCGTAGCGCACCCACTCGCTCGACATGTCGTAGCGCTTGAAGAGCACGGGCGGCAGCGTCGTGTCGGGCACGAAGCTGGCGAAGTTCGACGGGTTGAGGAAGTAGGAGTCGAGGGCCACCGCGAAGGCGAGGGTGGTGACGGCCAGGTAGAAGCCGCGGATGCGCAGGGCCGGGAGGCCGATGGCGACGGCCACGACCGCGCCGAGGAGCATGGCCGCGGCCATCCCGACGAACAGGTCGACGTTCCAGCGGGTCATCAGGTTGGCGGCCGCCATCGCGCCGATGCCGACGATGCCGAACTGACCGAGGCTGATGTTGCCGCCCCACCCGGTGAGCACCACGAGCGACATCGCCACCAGGCCCCACACCAGGGCGAAGCTCAGCGTGGTGACGGTGGAGGGCGTGAAGGCGAGCGGCACGAAGACCACGAGCGCGGCGAGCACCACGGCCAGGCCGCGGCGGGCCCAGCGCACCTCGGGGAGGAAGGCGAGGTCTCGGGGCACCGACTTGAGGATCCCGGTGCTGTCCCAGCTCGACTCGCCGGTGTCGGCCCGGCTGGCCTGCGCCCGCCGGAAGAGCAGCACGACGAGGATCACCACGAGGAAGGTGACGTCGAAGATGGACTCCGCGTGCACGTTCCAGCGGATCGTCCACTCCGCGATCCCCAGCCCGAGGCCACCGACCAGCGCAGCCGTGAAGGACTGGAAGCGGGCGATCACGGCCACGGCCAGGCCGGGCAGGATCGACGTCGCCCCCACCAGCGCGCTGGGCACCACGCCGGTGAACGGGGCCTTGGTGATGAACGTGACGGCGGCCAGCCCGCCGGCCACCGCCCACACGATCGTCTGGAGCCGGCGCACGGGGACGCCCAGCAGCAGGGCCCGATCCTGGTTCTCGGCGGCCGCCCGCACGGCCCGACCGGCGTCGGTGCGCAGGAGGAACCAGCCGAGGCCGGCGAGGATCACCGGCGCCACCCCGATCATCAGCAGGTGGTCGCCGCGGATGGGGTACGGGCGGATCGAGAAGCTCCCGCTGAGGGGTGTCTTGATGTTGCCCCGGAGGACCTCGCTGCCGAGGGCGACGGTGATGAAGAGGCCGATGGCGCCCAAGATCTGGGACAGGCCGATCGTCGCCACGGTGAGCACCAGGCGGGACGACTTGGCGAAGCGCCGGATGACCAGGATGTCGATCAGGGCCCCGGTCGCCGCCCCCACGACCACGCCGAGGGCGATGGCCAGCCAGTAGTTCCAGTGCTTGTCGACGAAGAGCCCGACGGTGAGCACCCCGGGCATGGCCCCCATCGCCCCGTAGGCGAAGTTGACGATGCGGGTGGTGCGGTAGATGAGGATCAGCCCCATCGCCAGGAGGGCGTAGGAGGTGCCGAAGATCACGCCCTGCGCGATCACGCCCCACGGCACCTTGTCGGGCAGCGGCGAGCCTGGCACCCAGTAGAGCGTGGAGTAGAGGACGACGAGCGCCAGCACCGCCTGGGTGGCGCGGTCGGAGCGGACCTTGTCCAGGGCCTGGGTCAGCATCAGGGCGCCGCCGTGGGCGCGGTGGCCGTCGGGGCGGTGGCCAGCGTGGTGCTCGTCGTCGGGGCCAGCGTCGTGAAGGTCGTCTGCTTGGGCTGGTGCACCGGCACCTGCACCTCCTGCTCCGGCGCGATCGTCGGCGCCAGCACCACCATCAGCACGACGAGCACGAGGCCGACCAGCAGCGGGCCGAACCCGCCCAGCAGGTGCTCGTTCTCCGGCCGCTCCCGCAGGCGCGCCAGCTCGGAATCGCGTTCGGACAACTCAGCCCCCCTGGAAGAAGGGCCCCGGGCCCTTCGGTGGATTGCTCGACGTGTAGCGCGCGCCGCCGTTCATCTGCACCCACGCACCCGGTTGGTTGTTCTGCCCGGAGATCTTCGTGGTGCTCCACCAGATCTCCCGGTAGTCGTCGGTCGGCGTGTAGTCGCCCGGCCCGAAGTGCCAGTAGCCGCGGGGACCGTGACCGCCCGGGTAGGCGAACATCCCGGCCTCGAACGTCTGGGGGTTGAGGTTCGGGCCGGCCATCTGCAGGCCGATGGCCAGCAGGTACATCTGGTAGTAGAACTCCTCGACCCCGAAGGCGGGCTCGTCGTGGGGCCGCATGATCTTGTAGGCGGCGTACGGGTACGAGTGCCCCATCGGCTCGGACTCCGCGTTGTAGGCGATGCCGAACGCGTGCTGCCACTGCTGCGGGTCGATGAGCTGGGACACGATGTCCTGGTCGACGAAGGCCAGGCCCGAGGTGAGCCACTCCGGGTGGTAGTTCTGCTCGTTGGCCTTGGGCGTGAGGCCGAGGGCCAGCATCACCGGGTCGCAGCCGCACAAGATCGAGGTGACCCCGGCGTTCTTCAGCTGGGCGACGATGTTCGAGGCCTGGTTCGGCATCGAGTTGATGTCGAGCTTGTACTTCATGTTCAGCGCGATCGGGATGCCGGCCTTGGCCATCGTGTCGATGTACGAGTTCACCGACTCCTGGTACTCGGCGTTCTCCGGCGCCACGACGGCGAACTTGCGAGGCTTGCCGTTCACGTCCGAGCCGCCGTACTGCACGGTCGAGCCGGGGCCGAGGCGGCTGATGACCTCGGACTCCGAGGAGTGCACCACGTTGGTGCCGTCGGGGAACAGGCTCCACGAGTACGGCCGGCGCTGCACGAACCACTGCTGCGAGGGGTACGGCGCACCGATGTTGACCACGCCGTTGCGGGCCAGCGCGTCCGCGTAGGGGATGGTGATGCCGCTGATGTCGGCGAAGGCCCCGACCTCCTTGGCCGCCTTCACCGCGTCGGCCAGCGCCTGCTCCTTGCCACCCCCCAGGAGCTCGCTCGAGCCGTTGCCGCCGCCCTTGAAGAAGACGAGCTTGATCTTGCGCCCGTAGAACTGGAAGTGGCTCGAGAAGTAGTCGGCCAGGGCCTGCTCGGTGTCCTGGAAGGACTCCGGGCTGTCGTTCACGTTCTGGCCCGAGATCGAGGCGAAGATCTCCGCCGCCGTGGGGCCCTCCAGCGTGCGGACGGCCACGGTGATCGTGTCGCCGGTGACGCCCTTGCTGGTGGCGCCGCCGTTGTTGCCGCTGAAGGCGTAGCAGGGCGGCGAGTACGGGTCGCCCGGCACCTGCTGGCTGCGCCCGCAGCCCTGCACGCTGCCCGCGCCTCCGGCGCCACCGGTCCCGCCGGTGCCGCCCGGTCCGCCGGTCGTGCCCCCGGCCGCGCCGCCCGTGGCCCCCGTCGCCCCGTCGGCGCCCCCCGGGCCCCCGGCTCCGTTGATGTTGGGGACCTTGACGGCGCCGGCGTAGCCGATGTGCGGCCGGTGCAGCGTGCTGACCGACACCGACATCACGATGAACGCGACGGCGGCGGCCAGGAGCGGTCCGTAGGACCGCAGCAGGCGTCGGTTCGGGGGAGAGGGGGCGCGCAAGCTCATCGGAGGGGCCTCCCGGTCGACCCTTGGCTCATGCTCCGGCCCCCGCCGCCGCGGCGGCGGCCCGCTTGGCCCGCCGTCGTCGTTGGTGCTGCCAGTCGAGCCCGCCCATGGCGGCGGTGGCCAGCAGGCCGACGAGGCCCACCGCCAGCGCGTCGCCCTTCGAGCAGGCGGTCTTGTGCTTGGGGTGGGCCGACGTGCAGACGTCCTTCAAGGGCCCGATGGAGGCGGTGCGCTGCGAGCCGGCCACCGGAGCGGTGGGGCCGGGCAACGGGGGCACGAAGCTCGGCCCGCCGGTGGGGAACGACACGTTGGGGAGCACCGGTCCGGTGGTCCCTCCGCCGACCTGGCCGAAGGGGTCCTGCAGGTTCAGCGTGCCCGTCGTCGCCTCTGCCCCGCCGATCTCCACCGCGATGAACCCGGTGCCCGATGCGACGTCGAGGGCGATGTCGCCCACGAGCAGGGCCCCGGCGGCCTGGCAGATCGCGGCCGTCAGCTGGTCGAAGAGCTGCTCGCGCTGGGCCCGCGTGAGGTTGAGCACCGGGCCGAGGGCCTCCTTGCCGAGGGGCGAGTCCTGCAGGACGATGCGCATCGGCGTGATGCGGATCAGGTCGGCGGGGCTCGTGAAGCGCTCCACCTTCGGGAAGGTGATCGTGATGCCGGTGGCGGCGAGGGCCTGGTTGATGGCCTTCTGCACCTCGACCAGGGATTCGAGCGGGATGGGCTGGCCGAGGATCGACCCGGTGCCGATGTCGAAGGTGGCTGCCGCCTTCGGGTCCTTGCCCGTGCGGTGCAGCGCATCCCAGGTCATGCCCTGGAGCTTCACGATGCCGGCCAGGTCGAGGTCGACCTTCACCGTGGCGTGCGCCTCGCGTGCGGCCCCGTCGACGATGCGCGTGCTGGCCGTCGAGTGGCCGGCGCCGATGGAGAGCAGGCCGGGGATGGACGACCCCACCAGGTTCGAGTCGGCGCTCGAGCTCTCGGGGCTGGGCTGGGCGGCCGCGAACTTCTGACCGGCGCCGAGCGTGGTGCCGGCCAGCGGGTACTCATCCTCCCGGAGGCTCACCTTGCCCTTGCGGCTGTCGACGGTGAGGGGCTTGGGCAGGTCGTCCTGCTTGATGGCGGAGGGGAGCCCGCAGCTGCCGGCGGTGAGGGTGGAGCCCAGCAGCCCGAGGTCGAGGGCCTCGGCCTGCGAGGACGCCACGTTGTTCTGGATCTGGGAGACGGCCACCCCGCTCGAGATGCCGAGCTGCAGCGCGCCGACGCCGGGGGCGACCCGGGCGACCACCCCGGTGGCCTTGGCCGTGCCGGGGCTGAAGGCCGGGGTGGCGGCGGCGGTGCTCTCCTGGCCCGACGCGGCGCTCCACGAGCCCACCAGCAGTGCCATGGACACGGCGGCGACGATCGCCGTGCGGGCATAGCCCGCCGACGCGGCGCGCCCCAACCGTGGTCGTCGCATCTCCACACCCCCCGTGCGGTTCGTGCGCTGGATGGCTCCCGCCCGGAGCCCCGTGCCTCTGACTTCTACCACGGTCCGCGCGTTTCCTCCTGCCCACCGCTCATCGAGGCGCCTCCTACGCTCGCCCGGGTGGGGGACGGGCCCGTGGTCGTGCAGGTGGAGGTGGGGGCCGATCAGGCCGAGCTGGCCGCCGACGACCTCTGGCGGGCCGGCCCCTCGGCCGTCCTCGAAGTTGACCTTGGAGGCGGAAGGGTGCGACTCACCGCGGACGTGACCGACCCTGCGCTGGTGCCCGATCGGTGGTCCCCGACCTTCGTGGCCGTCGACGACGACGCCTACCTCGACGCGTGGCGCACCTGGGCCGCCCCCGTCCGGGCCGGCCGCCACGTCGTGCTGCGCCCGGCGTGGATCCCCGCCTCCTCCGTGGCGCAGGGGGCCGGCGACCTGGTGGTCGTCCTCGACCCCGGGCGGGCCTTCGGCTCGGGTTCGCACGAGAGCACCCGCATCGCCGTCGGCCTGCTCGAGGACGTCGTGGCCGCCGGTGACCGCGTGCTCGACGTGGGGTGCGGCAGCGGGGTGCTGTCGGTCCTCGCCGTCCTGCTCGGCGCGTCGGCCGTGACGGCGGTCGACGTGGCCCCCGAGGCGGTGGCCGCCACCGGTGCCAACGCGGTGGCCAACGGGGTGGCCGATCGGATCGACGCGTCGACCACGGCCGTGGCGGAGCTCGCCGCCGATCCGCCCTACGACGTCGTCGTGGCCAACATCGGCGGCGGCGTGCTCCCCCTGTTGGGGCCCGAGCTGGCCCGGTGCGCCGCGCCGACCGGCGCGCTGGTCGTCAGCGGCGTGCTCGACGCGCAGCTGGCCGCGGTGGTGGCGTCCCTCGGCCCGGGCTGGGAGGTGCGCCAGCGACGAGGGGAGGCGGGCTGGGCGGGCGCGTCGCTGGCCCGGGTCAGCGGCTGATCAGGCGCAGCACCGGACCCGACGCCAGCAGGACGTACACGTTGCCGGCGTCGTCCTCGCCGAAGGACTGCACCTGCGGGAGGTCGAGGTCGAACGTGCGGGTGCCGGTGACCCGGTGGCCGTCGGTGGTGAGGGCCCGCAGCCCGGGCTCGCAGTAGTCGGCGAAGAGGTAGGCGCCGTCGAGGTCGGGGATGGCGGTGCCCCGGTACACGTAGCCGCCGGTGATCGAGCAGCCGTGGTCGTGGCTGTACTCGTAGAGCGGGAGCACGCCGCCCTTCGGGTTGGCGCCGCGGTAGCGGTGGTCGCCCTCGACGAGGCTCCAGCCGAGGTTGGCGCCCCGCCCGGCGTCCTGGCCGTCGGTGGCGGCCAGGCGGTCCACCTCCTCCCAGTGGTCCTGGCCGACGTCGGCCACCCAGAGGTCGCCGGTGCTCCGGTCGAACGTGAAGCGCCACGGGTTGCGCACGCCCGTGATCCAGATCTCGGGCCGGCCGCCTCGGTGCTCGAACGGGTTGCCCACCGGGATGCCGTAGGCCGTCCCCGGCGCGGTGAGCGTGCCCGCCGTCGTGCCGGTGCCCGCCCCCGGGTCGATGCGCAGGATCTTGGCGAAGAGGGTGGTGTCGTCCTGGCCGTGGCGGTCGGGATCCCCCTCGCTGCCGCCGTCGCCGATGCCGACGTAGAGGTACCCGTCGGGTCCGAACACGAGCTGGCCCCCGTTGTGGTTGGCGTGCTGGCGGGCCAGCGACAGCAGCTGGTGGCGCGGCGTGCGGCTCGTCACGGCGGTGGCGTCGCCGATGTCGTAGGCATCGAGGGACGAGGTGCCGTCGGGGGCCAGGGTGCTGAACGTGAAGAGGCGGCGGCCGTCGCTCGAGAACGCGAGGCCGAGCAGGCCCTGCTCGCCGCCCGCCACCACCTTCGAGGACACGTCGAGCACGGGCGTGGGATCGGGTCGGTAGGTCAGGGCCCCGGTGGTGGTCGTGGTGGCGCCCGCCGCGCCGGCGGAGGCCACGAGGCGGATGACCTTGCCGCCCTTCTCGGCCACGTAGAGGTCGTGGCTGCCGGCGCGGGTGGCCAGCGCGATGGGTGCGTCGAGCTCGGCCACCGTCTCGGTGGCCACGCGGGCACGAGCCAGCGCGGCGGTGGCCGGCGCAGCGGCCGGCGATCGGTCCGTGGTCGTGGTCGTGGCCGCGTCGTCCTTCCCGCTCGAGCAGGCGGCGCTGGCGACGAGGCCGACGGCCAGGGCCACGACGCCCGCCGTCCTGCGCAGCGCGGTCACGATCGCGTCACCCGGATGACGCCCTCTTGCACCACCGTCACGGCCAGCCGGCCGTCGTGGGTGTGGATGGTCCCCCGCCCCAGCCCCCTGCCCGCCGAGGCGGAGGGCGTGTCCTGGCTGTAGAGCATCCACTCGTCGGCCCGGAAGGGCCGGTGGAACCACATGGCGTGGTCCAGGCTGGCCATGAAGAGCCCGCTGGCCCGCCACGCGCCGCCGTGGGGGAGGAGGGCGGTGTCGAGCAGCGTCATGTCGCTGGCGTAGGTGAGCACGCAGGCGTGCAGCACCGGATCGTCGGGGAGGGTGCCGTCGGCCCGCAGCCACACCCGCTGGTACGGCGGCAGGGGCTCGCTGCGGTCGGGCGGGTTCCAGTCGACGTACCGGGTGTCGATGGGCCGAGGGCGCAGGAAGAAGTCGCCGAGGGCCTCGGCGTAGGGCCGCATGCGGGCCTCGAAGTCGGGCAGCTCCTCCGGCGGCGGGGTGTCGGGCATGGGCGCCTGGTGGTCCAAGCCCTCCTCGGGCACCTGGAAGCTCGACTGGAGGTTGAAGATCGCCTTGCCGTGCTGGATGGCGACCACCCGTCGGGTGGTGAACGAGCGCCCGTCGCGGATGCGGTCCACCTCGTAGAGGATCGGCACCGTCGGGTCCCCCGGGCGCAGGAAGTACGCGTGGAGCGAGTGGACCACCCGCCCCGGCTCGACCGTGCGGGCCGCCGCCACCAGCGCCTGGCCGGCGACCTGCCCGCCGAACACGCGCTGGCGATCCTCGTCGGGCGACAGGCCGCGGAAGATGTTGACCTCGATGGGCTCGAGGTCGAGGAGCTGCACGAGCGCGTCGACGGCGGCCTGCGACATGGCCAGCAGTCTCGCGGAACCATCGCCGCAGGTAGGTTCCCCGGCCATGCCCGACCGATCGCGCTCGTTCCCCGACGGCTTCCGCTGGGGCACCGCCACCGCTGCCCACCAGATCGAGGGCGGCAACTGGAACAACGACTGGTGGGCGTGGGAGCACGCGCCGGGCACGCCGTGCAAGGAGCCGAGCGGCGACGCCTGCGACAGCTGGGACCGCTGGGCCGAGGACGTCGCGCTGGTGGCCGAGCTCGGCCTCACCGACTACCGCTTCTCGATCGAGTGGAGCCGCATCGAGCCCGAGGACGGCGAGTGGGGCACCGCCGCCCTCGACCACTACCGCCGCCAGTGCGAGGCGCTCCTCGAGGCCGGGGTCGACCCCGTGGTCACGTTCCACCACTTCACCACCCCGCGCTGGCTGGCCGAGCGGGGCGGTTGGGAGCGGCCGGAGACGGCCGACCGGTTCGCCGCGTTCTGCGAGCGGGCGGCCGGCCACCTCGGCGACGTCGTGCGCCGGGCCTGCACGATCAACGAGCCGTCCATGGTGTCGACCATCGGGTACCTGTGGGGCGCCTTTCCACCCGGACAGCGCGACGCCGACGTTCGCCGGCGCGTGAACGAGGTGATGGTCGACGCCCACCGCAAGGCGGTGGCCGCCATCCGAGCCAGCGCGCCAGGCGTGCCGGTCGGCATCACGCTGGCCATGACCGACTACCAGGCGGTGGACGGCGGCGAGTCGAAGGTGGAGCGGATCCGCCGTTCGATGGAGGACGTCTTCCTCGAGGCCACCGAAGGCGACGACTTCGTGGGCGTGCAGACCTACTCGCGCGAGCGCATCGGCCCTGACGGCCGGCGGCCCGCCGAGGAGGGCGTGCCCGAGCTGGTCATGGGCTACGAGTACTACCCGCAGGCGCTGGACGGCACGATCCGCCGCGCCTGGGAGGTCACCGGCGGGAACGTGCCCATCCTCGTCACCGAGAACGGCATCGGCACCGACGATGACGAGCAGCGGGTGGCCTACGTCCGCACCGCGCTCGAGGGGGTGCTCGACTGCCTGGCCGAGGGGATCGACGTCCGCGGCTACACGTACTGGAGCCTGCTGGACAACTTCGAGTGGGCCTTCGGCTACGGGCCGCGGTTCGGGCTGGTGGCCTGCGACCGCACCACCTTCGAGCGCCGGCCGAAGGACAGCGCCCGCTGGTTCGGCCGGGTGGCCCAGGCCAACGCCCTCGTGGACTAGGGCGGGACGGCCCCGAACGGGCGAAATGGGCCGGATGGCCCGTTGTCCTCGGGAGGGGGTGAGCCTCTACCCTCTTCGCGTGCCGCCGTCACCGATCACCCTCCTCGACAAGCTGACGCGGGGGAACCTCGAGAAGCTCCTGCGCTACAGCGCCGTCTCGGTCGTGGGTGTGGTCATCACCCAGGTGCTGCTCATCGTGCTCCACGGGATCCTGAACCTGGGCGCCGTGGCGGCCAACGTGCTCGCCGTGACGCTCACCACCGGGCCGGCCTTCCTCCTCAACAAGCGGTGGGTGTGGGGGAAGGCGGGGCGTTCGCACTGGCGCCGTGAGGTGCTGCCCTTCTGGGGCTTCACCCTCCTCGGCCTCGGGATGTCGACGCTCCTGGTCTGGTCGGCCCAGCACTACAGCGACGCCACGCTGGTCGTGATGCTGGCCAACATCGCCGGCTTCGGCGTGGTCTGGGTGGCGAAGTTCTACTTCCTCGACTCGCTCATCTTCGCCCGCGACGACACCGACGTCACCGCCGCCCCCGCCGCGGGGTGATGGACCCCGCGCTGCGGCGCGCTGCCGAGGCGGCGCGCGGCTTCATGCCGCCCGAGGAGGGCCTGGCCCTGCACGACGCGGCGGCCGCCGTCGCCGTCGACGGCGCGCTCCTCGAGGTCGGCACGTACTGCGGCAAGTCCTCGGTGTACCTGGGCGCGGCGGCCCGCACCCTCGGACGGGTGCTGTTCACCGTCGACCACCACCGGGGCTCGGAGGAGAACCAGCCGGGCTGGGAGTGGCACGAGCCCGACCTCGTGGACCCGGCGGTGGGGAAGATGGACACGCTGCCCATCTTCCGCCGCACGATCCACGATGCCGGGCTCGAGGGCACCGTGGTGGCGGTGGTCGGCGACTCGCCGACGGTGGCCGCGGCGTGGGCCACGCCGCTCGCGCTCCTGTTCATCGACGGGGGCCACGGCGACGAGCCGGCCCGCGTCGACTACGAGCGGTGGACGCCCCACGTGGTGGCGGGCGGGACCCTGTGCATCCACGACGTGTTCCCCGACCCGGCCGACGGCGGCCGCCCGCCCTACGAGCAGATCTACCTCCCGGCGCTGCAGTCCGGCCGCTTCGTCGAGGTGCGGTCAGTCGGTTCGCTGCGAGTCCTCCAGCGCGTCTGACTCCCCCACCAAGATCTGCGGACCCGGAGCCCCGATATGCGGGGGTGGGCGTCCGCAGATCTTGGAGCTACAGGGTCAGCAGCGCGGGGAGGACGGCGTCGTGGTCGACGAAGAGGGGGCTGGCGCTCGACTGGCCGACGAGGGCGTCGGCGGCCAGCACCACCGAGGCGGCGGTGTAGGTGGAGCGCTCGCCGCCCGGGAAGCGGGCCTCGTCGGGGAAGACGGTGCCGGTCCAGTAGCGACCGTCCTCGTGGCGGAACTGCTGCGCCCAGCCGAAGAGCTCCTCGGCCACCGGGCGCTCGCCGACGGCCAGGTGGGCCAGCGCGCACTCGCAGGTCTCGGCCACGGTGACCCAGGGGCGGTCGGAGACGCAGCGCACGCCCTTGCCCTCCATCACGAAGGTGTCGCGCCGGGCGTCGAGCCGCTGGCGGCCGGCGTCCCCGAGCACGACCCCGCCGAGCACGGGGTAGTACCAGTCCATGGCCCAGCGGTGCTTCGGCGCGAAGGCCTCGGGCGTGGTGGCGATGACCTGGGCGAGGCGAGCGGCCGACAGCTCCCAGTCGGGGCGCTCGTGGCCGAGCAGCTCGGCCAGCGCGATCGCGCAGCGCAGGCTGTGGCAGATGGAGGACGAGCCGGTGAGGAGGGCGAAGCTCCACGGGGTCCCGTCGGCGTGGCGGGCCCAGAGGATCTCACCGCGTGGGGTCTGGAGCTCGAGGACGAAGTCGATGGCCTTCTCGACCACGGGCCACAGCTGCTCGGCGAAGCCCCGGTCGCCCCGCAGGAGCCACCGGTGCCACACCCCGGCGGCCACGTAGGCGCACACGTTGGCGTCGAGCTTGTCCTGCTCGACGGCCGTCCGACCGGCGTCGTCGGCGACGTAGTACTGGTGCCACGAGCCGTCCTCGCGCTGGAGGTCGATGAGCCACTCGTAGGCGCGGTCGGCGGCCTGGTGGTGGCCGCCGAGGTCGAGGGCCATGGCCGCCTCGACGTGGTTCCACGGGTCGGCGTGACCGCCGGGGAACCACGGGATCATCCCCGAGGGCAGCTGCCACTCGGCGATGCCGTCCACGGTGGCGTGCAGGTCGGCGGCCGAGACCAGGCCGGGTACGTCGATGGGCATGTCCTCTAGCCCTTCCCACCCGGCTTGGTGGCGTACACGACCAGCGACTTGCCCAGCACGGGGTTGAGCGCCCGCTCGACCACGCGGGTGATCGTGCCCATGGGCTGCACCTGGGCGATGTCCCAGAGGAGCACCTGCAGGTACGCCTTCACGAGGGGGTGGTCGTCGTTGGTGGGGCCCACCGCGCACTTCAGCCACCAGTAGGGGGAGTGGAGCGCGTGGGCGTGGTGGGCGGCGCCGGGGGCCAACCCGGCGGCCCGCATCCGCTTGCGCAGCTCGTTCTCGCTGAAGATCCGCACGTGCCCGCCGGGCACGAACGGCGCGTGGTACTCCTCGGAGAGGAGCCAGCACAGGTTCTCCGGCAGCCACGACGGGACGGTGGCGGCCAGTCGTCCACCCGGCTTGAGCACCCGGAAGACCTCGCGCAGGGCCTGCTGGTCGTCGCTGACGTGCTCGAGCACCTCGGAGGCGATCACGTGGTCGAAGGTGTCGTCCGCGAACGGCAGGGCCAGGGCGTCGCCGTTGGCGGCGGCGGCCATGGACGCCGGGCCGGTGCCCGCCTCGCCTGCCTCCCGCATGGCCGCGAACAGGCCGGTGACGTCCTTCAGCTCGGCCGCCGAGTAGTCGAAGGCCACCACCCGTGCGCCCCGCCGGAAGGTCTCGAACGCGTGCCGGCCCGCCCCGCAGCCCATGTCGAGGAGGAGGTCGCCCTCCCGCACCCCGAGCTGGTCGAAGCGGACGGTGAGCATCAGGTCCGCTGCTCCTCGAGCTCGAGGCGGATGCGGTACTGCTCGACCGTCTTGACCGCGGTGTGCCTCCACGACCAGCGGTCGATGATGCGCTGGCGGCCCCGCTGGCCGATCGTGGCCCGCAGGTCGTCGCGCTCGAGGGCCCAGCGCAGCTTGGCGGCCAGCGCCTCGCTGTCGCCCGGGGGCACGAGCAGCGCCGTGTCGCCATCGTCGCCCACCACCTCGGGGATGGCCCCGCCGGTGGTGGCGACCAGCGGCACGCCGCAGGACATGGCCTCGATGGCGGGGAGCGAGAAGCCCTCGTAGAGCGACGGCACGACGGCCAGCTCGGCTTCGGAGTAGAGCTCGATGATGCGGTCCTCGGGCACGCCCGTGACGAACTCCACGTGGGCCTCGAGGCCGAGCTTCTTGATCGTCTCGTCGCTGGCCCCACCAGGCTTGCGGCGGCCGATCACCACGAGGTGGACGTCGTCGCGCTCGGTGCGGAGCTTGGCCACGGCCTCGAGGAGGAACTTGAGCCCCTTCATGGCCACGTCGGCCGACGCGGTGGTCACGAGGCGACCGGGCACGGGGGCCACGTCGGGGAGGGGCCGGAACAGGTCGATGTCGACGCCCACGGGCACGACGGCCATGCGCTCGGGGTCGACCTTGTGGTCGGTGGCGATGTCCTTGAAGGAGTTCTCCGACACCGTGATGATCCGCTTGAGCCGGCGGGCCACCTGGGTCTGCATGTCCACGAAGGAGTACCAGCGGCGCAGGGTGAGCTTCTTGTACCAGCTCTCGGCGGCTGCGATCTCCAGCCGGCGGTCGACGGTGATCGGGTGGTGGATGGTGCCGAGGACCGGGATGCCCAGCTGGCGCTCGATCAGGAGCAGGCCGTAGCCGAGGCACTGGTTGTCCTGGACGATGTCGAACTCGCCGGTGCGGTGCCGGAGGTGGTCCCACGCCCGCAGGGAGAAGGCGAGCGGCTCGGGGAAGGTGCCCATGGTGAAGGCGCCCACCTCCACGAGGTCCGTCCAGTGCTTCAGCTCCCAGATCCCGGGCTGGCGCATCGGGAAGTGGTCGTTGTAGATGTCGAGGCTGGGCAGCTCGACGAGCGGGACCCGCTCGTCGTGCAGCGGGTAGGGCTGTCCCCCGAGGATCTCGACGTGGTGGCCGAGGTCGGCGAGGGCCTTCGTGAGGTGCCGGCTGTAGACGCCCTGGCCCCCGACGTGCGGCTTGCCGCGGTACGTGAGGTAGGCGATCCGGAGGGGGGTGTCCTCGGCCATGGACCGCCAAGCCTTTCGGTCGGTTGACCCACTGGTCAAGTAGACGGCGGCCCCGCTCGCACCTCATCTCCCACGGAGATGGCTCCGGCCTGCACGATCTTGGCGTAGAGGCCGAGGTTGTTGTCGTGGCGATCGCGGATCGTCGTGCCGATGGCCTTGTCCCGCTCGAGGCCCGGCTGGGCGCGCGACGGCATGCTGCAGCGCATCGTCGGCATGAGGACCTCGCTGCGCACCGGGCCGGCCTCGACCGTCCCCCAGCCGTCCTCCGCGAACGCGTCCCCCTCGACCTCGAAGAGGGCGGTGGGGCGGAACCGGCGGACGTCCCACGCACCGTCGGGGTGCAGCCCGGTGGCGGCCCGGAGGCTGGCGGTGGTCAGCCAGTGGGCGTCGGCCAGGTCGAGCCAGGTGCCGGGCGGCCCGGGCCAGTCGAACAGGGGGGTGTCCTCGTCCGACATCCCCGTGTACATCTCCATCGGGTAGACGGCGTCGGCCGGCGGCGCCTCCAGCCGCACCTCCTGCCCCAGCCAGGCCGACAGGGCGGCGTGCACGCCCGGGTCGTCGGCGGCGTGCTCCGCGCCGTCGGGCAGCGTGACGATGACGTTGCCGCCCTCGGTGCGGGCGGACGCGAACAACAGGTCGGCCCAGCGCTTGGCCGAGAGGACCTTGCCGGCGGCCGGGTCCACGACGGCCAGGCGGCGGTCGCCCGCCGCGCCGCCCGGACCGACCTCCAGCCGCTCGACCCGCTCGCCCTGGAAGGACTTCACCGGGTACCGCCAGAGCTGTGCGACCTGCCCCACGACGTCCACGAAACCGACCCTAGGGCGCCACGGCGAGGCCGGTAGGTTCGACGGTCCCGTGCTCGTCGCCAGATCCGTCTCCCGCCACCACGGCGCCCAGGTGGTGCTCCACCGCGTGTCGGTGTCGATCGTCGCGGGCACGCGCCTCGGGGTCGTCGGGCCCAACGGGATCGGCAAGTCGACCCTGCTGCGCATCCTGGCCGGGCTCGAGGCCCCCGACGAGGGCACGGTCGAGCGGGTGCCGGCCACCGCCACCGTGGGGTGGCTCCCCCAGGAGGCCGACGGGCGGCCGGGCGAGACGCTCGGCGGCTACCTGGCCCGCCGCACCGGCGTGGCCGCCGCGTCGGCCGCCCTCGATGCCGCCACCGCCGCCCTCGGCGCCGACGCCCCCTCGATCGAGGCCTACGGCGAGGCCCTCGACCGCTTCCTCGCCCTCGGCGGCGACGATCTGGACGCCCGTGCCGGGGTGGTGCTGGCCCAGGTGGGGCTGCCCGCCGACCGGCTCGACGTCGAGGTCGGCCACCTGTCCGGAGGGCAGGCGGCCCGCGCCGCGCTGGCCGCCATCCTCCTCTCCCGCCACGACGTGCTGCTGCTCGACGAGCCCACCAACGACCTCGACTTCGCCGGCCTCGACCTGCTCGAGGCGTTCGTGGCCTCCACCCCCTCGGCCATCGTGGCCGTGTCGCACGACCGCGCCTTCCTCGACCGCACCGTCCACCGCATCCTCGAGGTGCGGGCCCCCCAGCACGACGCCGTCGAGCACGCCGGCGGCTGGAGCGACTACGTCGAGGCGCGGGAGCTGGCCCGGCGCCAGCAGGCCGAGAGCTACGAGCGCTTCACGAGCGAGCGCGACCGGTTGCTCGACCGCCAGCGATCGCAGCGCGACTGGGCGGTCACGGGCGTGAGCAAGGAGAAGCGCAACCCGCGCGACAACGACAAGGCGCAGCGCGACTTCCGCACCAACCGCACCGAGAAGCAGGCCTCGAAGGTGAAGGCCACCGAGCGGGCCCTCGAGCGCCTCGAGGCCGTCGACAAGCCGTGGGAGCCGTGGCAGCTGCAGCTCGAGCTGCGGGCCACGACCCGCGCCGGCGACGTCGTCGCCCGGCTGGCCGGCGCGGTGGTGGAGCGCGGCTCGTTCCGGCTCGGGCCCGTCGACCTCGAGGTGGGTTGGGGCGATCGCCTCGCGCTGGTCGGTCCCAACGGCTGCGGCAAGACCACACTGCTGCGAGCCCTCCTCGGCGAGGTGCCGCTCACGGAGGGGACGCGCTGGGTGGGGCCCGGTGCCACCATCGGCCTCCTCGACCAGCGCCGGTCGCGCTACGGCGGCGACGAGCCGCTGCTGCGGGGCTTCATGGCCGCCACCGACCTCGAGCGGGCGCCGGCCCGGTCGCTGCTGGCCAAGTTCGGGCTGGGCGCCGACCACGTCGACCGCCCGGGGCAGGCCCTCTCACCGGGAGAGCGCACCCGCGCCCTCCTCGCCGAGCTCATGGCGCGCGGCGTGAACTGCCTCGTGCTCGACGAGCCCACCAACCACCTCGACGTGGAGGCCATCGAGCAGCTCGAGTCGGCCCTCGAGGGCTTCGACGGCACGCTCCTGCTCGTCACCCACGACCGGGCCTTCCTGGAGGCCGTGCGCGTCACGCGCACCGTGGACGTGGGCGCGCTGCGCTCGGTCAGCCGCTCCGCCTGAGCCGCCGCGACCACAGCGCGCCCCACAGCAGCAGCAGGGCGGCGAGGGCGAGGGCCGGTGCGTTGCCGGCCCGCGTGTAGATCGTCAGGCCCTCGCGCAAGCGCACGGTCCGCTGCAGCACCTTCGTCTCGGACACGCCCGTGCGGGCCCGCACGCGGCCGTGGTCGTCGACCACCGCGGTGAACCCGGTGGGGGCCACCTGCAGCACCCACCGCCCGCTCTCGATGGCCCGCAGCCGCGACGAGGCCACCTGCTGGGTCTGCACGATCGTGCCCGTGAAGGAGGAGCCGTTGGTCGGGTTCAGCACGAGGCGGCCGCCGTCCTCCACACCCGAGCGGACGCGGTCCGGGAAGAACACCTCCCAGGAGATGGCCACCGCCACGGGGCCCACGCGCCCGGGCACGTCGAGGAGGCCCGGGCCGGTGCGGACGCGGAGGTCGCGCTCGGGGAGGGCGTCGCCGGCCAGCGGATCGAGCAGGGAGCGCAGGGGGACGTACTCGCCGAAGGGGACGCGGTGCACCTTGTCGTAGCGCTGGACCGTCCGCCCGTCGCGGTCGACGAGGACGGCGGCGTTGGCGAACGTCGTCGGCGTGTCGTCCTCCACCACGCCCACGACCATCGGCGCATCGAGACCCCGGGCCAGGGCCGCCACCACCTGCGCCCACGGGTCGCGGGCGTAGCGGCCGGGCACGTCGATCACGTCCTCGGGCCACACCACGAGGTCCACGGGCGGGCGCACGAGGCGGGTCGCCTCCACGTGGTTCTCGAAGGGCACGACCGTGCCCGTGTCCTCGGCGCGCGTCCCCTGGGCGCCGCCGCCCTGCACGAGCGCCACCCGCGCCGAGCCCACGTCGTGGCCTCGGGGGGCGATGGCGGCCACGGCGACGGCCACGGCGACCACCACGGCCAGCGCGCCGGCCGCCCGCCACCGGCGTCGCAGGAGGGCGGCGACGGCCTGGCTGGCTACGACCGTGACCGTCACCAGCAGGAGCGCCCCGCCCACGCGGGCCACCCCGGCCAGCGGTCCCGCCACCTGGCCCTCGGCCAGGTTGGCCAGCGGCACGCCGCCGAAGGGCCACGACCAGCGCCACAGCTCGGCCAGCGTCCACGCGCCGGCCAGGGCCGGCAGGCGGGCGGGTCCGTCGGGCACCGCGGCCACGGCCAGCGCCAGCATCGCCGCGTAGGCCACGCAGGCGATGAGGTAGCCGGGCAGCGTCAGGTCGTGCATCCACAGCAGCGACGGCACGAACAGGGCCAGCGCCACCAGCCACCCCCGGCGGAACCGGGCCCCGCGGGGCCGCCCGTCGACGAGGCGGTCGATCCCCACGAACCCCACGGCGGCCAGCGGCCAGAACCCGAAGGGCGGCAGCGACCCGCACAAGGCCAGCCCGCTGGCCACGCACCCCGCGCCGACGCGCACGCGTTCGGAGAGGCGGCCCACGGCCGAGATGATGGCCGCGATCCACCGCCCGACGGCACCCACCCGCGAACCCGTCGACATTTCGCGCTGTTCCTGCGACCAAATGTCGACGGGTTCGCGTGGTGGGCGGGCTACCTGTGGACGGCGCGGGCGGCGGCGGCCGTGCCCTGGCGGATGCAGGCGGGGATGCCCAGGCCGCGCAGGGCGGCGCCGGCCACGGCGACGCCGGGAGCGCGGTCGGCCAGGTCGGCGTCGATGGCCTCGACGCGGTCGAGGTGGCCGGGCCGGTACTGGGGGAACGAGCCGGGCCAGCGGGTGAGCCGCGCCTCCTGCACGGGGCCGCGCAGGGCCATGGTGTCGGCCAGGTCGGCGACGACGGCGGCCACCAGCGCGTCGTCGTCGAGGGCCAAGGCCCGGGTGTCGCCGTCGCGACCCACCGACGCCCGCAGCCACACCGTGCCGTCCCCGTGCAGGTGCGGCCACTTGGCGCTCACCCACGAGCAGGCCGTGAGCAGGCGGCCCTCCACCCGCGGCACCAGGAAGCCGCTCCCGTCGAGCTCGCGCTCGATGCTGTCGCGCTCGACGGCCAGGGCGACCAGCCCGACCGACGCGTAGGGGATGGCGCCGAGGAGGGCGCTGGCCTCCGGTGCGTGGGGGGCGACCAGCTCGGCGGCCCGCCCGGCCGGGGTGGTGACGACGACGGCGTCCGCGTCGTGCCCGCCGCCGGCGCCGTCGGTGACGCGCCAGCGACCGCCGGCCGCCGCCTCGAGCCCCACCGCGGCCTGGGCCACGACGGCCACCCCTCGCCCGCCCAGGTCGGCGGCCAGCGCGTCGACCAGCGCGCCCAGCCCGCCGCGGGGGGCGAAGAACACCGGCGCGGCCGGGTCCGGGTTGGTCGCCCGCTGCGCTCGGCAGGCCTCGATCAGCGACGCCGCGCCGCTGCGGACGGCGGCGTCCAGCTGCGGCACGGTGGCGGCCAGGCTCAGCTCGTCGGTGGTGCCGGCGTTGATCCCGCCGACCAGCGGGTCGACCAACCGCTCGGCCACCTCGTCGCCGAGGCGGTCGCGGACCACGGCGCCGATGGTGGGGTCGCCGTCGGGGGCTTGCAGGGGCACGGCCAGGTCCCGCCGGGCCCGTTCGATCCCCGCGGCGGACACCAGCCCGGTGGCGGCCAGCTCGTCGAGGTCGGTGGGGACGCCGAGCACCTGGGCCTGGGGCAGGCGGCGCAGCGCACCCTGGCTGTACACGTGGGCCCGGCGCTCGGCCGGCGACACGAGCTGGCCGTCGATGCCGAGCTCGCGGCACAGCGCCACGCCCTCGGGCACGCGGGCCAGGAACGCGTCGGCCGCCTCGTCGAGCGCGCCGCCGTCGAAGGGCGTGGTGCGCAGCTTCCCGCCGAGCGGCCCGGGCTCGAGGATCGTGACCGTGGCGCCGCCGAGGGCGAGGGCCCGCGCCGCGGCTAGCCCTGTGATGCCGCCGCCGATGACCACCGCGTCGGTCATCGACCGCGCCCCGGCGTGTCGCTCACGTCGGCGCGACGGCCCGGACGCGCTCGGCCAGCGCCGCCATCACGGCCGGGTCGTCGTTGAGGACGCGGGTGCGCCCGAAGGCGAGGCCGACGTCCTCGGCGGTGGCGCGACAGGCGAGGTCGAGGTCGTAGGCCACCTCGAGGTGGTCGCTCACGAAGCCCTGCGGGCACACGAGGACGCCCTCGGCCCGACCGGTCTCGGCCAGGTCCCGCACGACGGCGGCCACGTCGGGCCCCCGCCACGGCTCCGGGGTGCGCCCCGCCGACTGCCAGGCGAGGGACCAGCCGGCCCAGCGGTCCAGCCCCGCCCGCGCCGCGGCGGCCGCTGCGCTCTCCCGGAGCTGGTCGGGGTACGGGTCCTCCACCAGCGCTCGTTCCGGGAGCGAGTGGGCCGTGAAGAGCACCTTGGTGCGGGCCGGGAGGGCCGCCAGCCCCTCCCGCACCGCGGCGGCCAGGAACTCGACGTAGGTCGGCTCGAGGTGCCAGCTGTCGATGGTGGCCACCGCCACGCCCCGCTTGGCGGCGGCGGTGCGGAGGCGCTCCTGGTACTCGCCCACCGACGCCCGGGAGAAGTGGGGGGCGAGCACGAGCCCGACGACGCCGCGCACGCCCGCCTCGACCAGCGCGGCCACGCCGTCCTCGATGAAGGGCGCCGCGTGCTTCTGGCCCAGCGCCACGGCCCACCGGCCCGGCTCGGCGCGGTCGAGGGCGGCGGCCAGCGCGGCCCGCTGCGCCTCGGTGCGGGCGGCCAGCGTGGAGGTGCCGCCGATGGCCTGGTAGCGCCCGGTGAGGTCGGCCAGCTGCTCGGCGGTGGGGGCGTGGCCCCGCCGGATGTGGGTGTAGTACGCCTCGACGTCGTCGGTGGAGGCGGGCGTGCCGTAGGCCATGACGAGCAGCCCGAGGGTCGGGCCGGGCCCGTCACCCATCGGCGCGCCCCTCCTCGTGGACGAGGGCCACGACCTCCGCCAGCACCCCGGGGTCGAGCTCGGGCAGCACGCCGTGGCCGAGGTTGAAGACGTGCCCTGGCCGGCCGCCGTTGCGGGCCAGCACGTCGCGGGTGCGCTCGGCCACGACCGGCCACGGGGCCAGGCACACCGCGGGGTCGAGGTTGCCCTGCACGGCCTTGCCCGGCACCCGCTGGCGGGCCACGTCCAGGGGCACCCGCCAGTCCACGCCCACCACGTCGGCCCCCGCCTCGCCCATCAGGTGCAGCAGCTCGCCGGTGCCCACGCCGAAGTGGATCCGGGGCACGCCGGTGGCGGCCAGGGCGTCGAGGACCTTCCGGCTGGCCGGCAGCACGTGGGCCTCGTAGACGTCGGGGGCCAGGGCCCCGGCCCACGAGTCGAACAGCTGGATGGCGCTGGCCCCCGCCTCGACCTGGGCGAGGAGCGATGCGATGGCCATGTCGGCCAACCGGTCGAGGAGGGCGGCGAACAGCTCGGGCTCGCCGTGGAGCATGGCCTTGGTGCGGCCGTAGGTGCGCGACGGGCGGCCCTCGATGAGGTAGCTGGCCACGGTGAAGGGCGCCCCCGCGAACCCGATCAGCGGCGTGGCGCCCAGCTCGGCCACGACGAGGCGGACGGTGTCGGCCACGTAGGGCGCGTCCTCCTCGGGCACGAAGGGCCGCAGGCGGGCCAGGTCGGCGGCGCTGGAGAACGGCTCGGTCACCACCGGCCCGACGCCGGGGGTGATGTCGACCCCGAAGCCGATGGCGGCCGCCGGGACGACGATGTCGCTGTAGAGGATGGCGGCGTCCACGCCGTAGCGCCGGACCGGCTGGAGCGTGATCTCCGCGGCCAGGGCGGGGTCGCGGACGGCGTCGAGGATGCTCCCGGTGCCCCGGAGGGCCCGGTACTCGGGCAGCGCTCGGCCCGCCTGGCGCATGAACCACACGGGGACCCGCTCGGCCGGCAGCCCGCGGCAGGCCCGCAGCAGCGGCGCGTCGGCGAGGTCGGCTCCGGACATCGCTGGCCACCCTAAGGGGCGGTAAGATCGCAGATCCCATTTCCCCGGGGAGGATGATGGCGTCCCATCCGGACCTCGCCGCCGAGCAGGCCCACATCGATCGTGCGTACGACAGCCTCGAGCGCTCGCGCGAGGAGGCGACCCGGTTGCGGTCGATGGTGGAGGTCGGCAAGGGGGGCACCGAGCAGGCCCGGTGGGAGCGGGAGATGATCGAGGGCAACATCGCCCAGCGCCTCGCCTCCCTCCAGCTGGGCGACGCCAGCCTGGTCTTCGGTCGGATCGACCGCACCCAGGGCGAGGGCGGCGACAGCTTCTACATCGGGCGCCTGGCCGTGGCCGACGAGCACCGCGAGCCCCTCGTGGTCGACTGGCGGGCCCCCGTCGCCGAGCCCTTCTACCGGGCCACCGGGCGCTCCCCGATGGGGTTGGTGCGCCGCCGCCACTTCGCCACCCGGGGCCGCCAGCTGCTGGCCATCGAGGACGAGCTCTTCGGCGAGTCGGCCGGCCTGCTGGGCGGGGAGCTGTCGGTGGTGGACGAGGGCCGGGAGATCCGGGGCCAGAGCACGCTCATCAGCGCCCTCGAGGAGGCCCGCACGGGCCGCCTCAGCGACATCGTCGCCACCATCCAGGGCGAGCAGGACGAGATCATCCGGGCCGAGCTGCCCGGGGTGCTGGTCGTCCAGGGCGGCCCGGGCACCGGCAAGACGGTCGTGGCCCTGCACCGCGCCGCCTACCTCCTCTACACGCACCGCTTCCCGCTCGAGGGCCAGGGCGTGCTGGTGGTCGGCCCGAACCGCCTCTTCCTCGGCTACATCGAGCAGGTGCTGCCCAGCCTCGGCGAGGCGGGCGTGGAGCTCGTGCTGCTCGCCGACCTCCTCGATGGCGCCGGCACCCTGACGGTGGACGGCCGCGACGGCGTGGTGGCCGGCCGGGCCAAGGGCGACCTGCGCATGGCCAAGGTCCTGGCCAAGGCCGTCCACGACCGCCAGCGCCCGCTGCGGACCCCCTTGCGGGTGGGCTTCGGCGTGCAGACCCTCACCCTCTCGCCCCGCCAGAGCAAGGCGATCGTGGCCGACGCCCGCCGTCGGTTCCGCGTCCACAACGCCGGCCGCCGCCACGTGGAGGCCAGCGTCTACGCCACCCTGGCGGCCAGCGCCCGCACCCCCGTCGAGGAGCACGAGGTGCGGTCGCGCCTGCACGGCACCCCCGAGCTGCGCGAGGCCCTCGACCGCATGTGGCCCGTCCTCACGCCGGCCGAGCTGCTCCACGACCTCTTCGGCTCGCACGCCCTCATCGACCTGGCCGGCGAGCCGCTGCTCACGGCCGAGGAGCGGGCCGCCCTGCACCGCCCCCGCGCGGCGCGGGCGGAGGAGGCCAGCTGGACCCACGACGACGTGCCCCTCCTCGACGAGGCCCGCGCCCTGCTCGGCCCCAAGCCGCGCCGCAAGCGGCCCGGCGCGCCGGCCGAGGAGGACGTGCGCACGTACGGCCACATCGTGGTCGACGAGGCGCAGGACCTCTCGCCGATGCAGCTGCGCATGCTCAACCGTCGCTCGCTCAACGGCTCGATGACGGTGGTCGGCGACATCGCGCAGTCCACCGGCGCCTGGGCCCACGCCAGCTGGGACGAGGTGCTCGAGCAGCTGCCCGACCGCCGCCCCCCCCGTCGGGCCGAGCTCACCATCGGCTACCGCCTCCCCGGCCCGAACATGGCGCTGGCCGCCCGGGTCCTCGCGCTGGCCGCCCCCGACCTCACCCCGCCCAGCTCCGTGCGCCGCACGGGCGACGAGCCGCGGTTCGTGGCCTCCACCGGCGACGACCTCGGCGACGCCGTCGTCCAGGCCGCCCTCACCGAGCGCGACGCCGTCGACCCCGGCAGCGTGGCCGTCATCGTCCCCGACTCGCTGGTCGGCACGGTGACGGCCGCCTTCGACGCGGCGGGCGTGCCCTTCGGGCGGGCCGTGCGCAACGGCCTGGCCAGCCAGATCACGGTCGTGCCGGTCAGCCTCGTCAAGGGCCTCGAGCTCGACGCGTCGGTGGTGGTGGAGCCGGCCGCCATCCTCGAGGAGGAGGCGCAGGGAGCGCGGGCGCTCTACGTCGCCCTCACCCGCGCCACGAAGCGCCTCGTGCTCGTGCACGCCCGGCCGTTGCCGGAGGTGCTCACCGCGGCGCCCGCCGCGGACGCGTCACACCGTGACGAGGATGCGCTGGCTGGCGAACGCGCCGATGCCGATGTGACGGCCCTCGATCTCCACGGTGGTGGTGCCGTCCGGTGACGCGGCGGTGATGGTGCCGGCCCGCCCGGGCACCACGTCGGCGTCCTCCAGGAACTCGAGGAGGCCGGGGGTGAACTCCAGCTCCTCGGGGATGCGGCTCACCGTGAAGCCCTTGCCCACCGACACCTCCGAGAGGGGCACCGAGGTGGGGGCCACGTAGTCGGCCCCCGGGATCGGGTTGCCGTGGGGGCAGGTGGTGGGGTCGCCCAGCACCCGCACGATGGCCTGCTCGACGGGGAGGGAGATCACGTGCTCCCACTTGCCCGCCTCCTTGTGCGCCTCCGCCCACGACAGCCCGAGCATGTCGGTGAGGAAGCGCTCGGCCAGCCGGTGGCGGCGCACCACCCGCTCGGCCAGGCGGTGGCCGTCGGTGCTGAGGGTGATGGCGTTGCGCTCGATGGTGACGAGCCCCTCGTGCTCCATCCGCTTGATCATCTCGGACACGGCCGGCCGGCTGACCATGAGGCGGTCGGCGATGCGGGCCTGGATGACCTCGACGTCGTCTTCCTTGAGCTCGTAGATGGCCTCGCAGTACTCCTCGAACGCCGGGTGGAACTCCGGGGTCTGGTAGTCGGCCATGGGCGGAAGGCTACCGCCGAGGCGCCACTAGCCTCCCGGGGATGGACGACCTGGACCGGCCGCGCACCAACGAGCTGCTGAACAAGGTGATGCAGGCCGAGCTGGCCGGCGTCGTCCGCTACACGAGCTACGCGCTGATCATCGTCGGCCCCAACCGGCTGCCCTTGGTGGAGTTCATGAAGCGCCAGGCCACCGAGTCGCTGGCCCACGCCCTGCAGGTGGGCGAGCTGCTCACCGGCCTCGACGGCATCCCCGCCGTCACCATCCAGGACATCGACGGCCCGTCGCCCGGCACGATGTCCGACGTCCTCCAGGCCAGCCTCGACCACGAGCTCGGCGCGCTGAAGCTCTACAAGGACCTCCTCTACGAGGTGGAGGGGCGCAGCGTGTACCTCGAGGAGTTCTCGCGGTCGCAGATCGCCGCCGAGGAGCTCCACGTGATGGAGCTGCGCAAGCTCCTGCGCGACTACACCCCCGGCCCCGAGCACAACCTCGGGGTCATGCACTCCGGTTAGTTGGCTGCTCCGGGCGTCGCACTCCCGTCGGCTCAGCTCCGCTGAGCCTCGGGGCTCCTGCCTCCGCAGCTCTGCTCCGGGGCATGCACCCGCCCCTGCGCAGGTCCCGGCGCACGTCCTCACATCAGTTGCCTCAGGTTCGCAGGGCTGGGGTGGGCTCCATGCGCCGCACGGTGAGCTCGTCGCTCGTCTTCTTCGCGTGCTCGGGCGGCTCGCCGCACACGAGCACGGGCAGCGTGCGGGCCACCTCGACCCGCGCCTGCACCGCGCCCTCCTCGCCGTCAGGCCGACGCCAGCGCAACGCCACCTCGGCGGCGCGGCGGTCCTCGGCCACGTCAGTGCGCGCGTCGGTGAGCTCGCTGTCCAGCCAGCTCCACCCGTGCTGGAGCAGCAGCTGGTGCTCCACCGCCTGGGCCCAGCTCCCCAACGCCACCGTGCCGCGGTCGTGGTCGCGCAGCACGCCGACCTCCACCGTGCGGTCGACGATGCCGAGCAGCAGGTCGGCGTCGAGGTAGGCCCACGCCCGACCCGTCTCCACCGTGATGGCGGTGGGGGCGTAGCGATGGCCGCCGGTGTGGCTGCAGCGCCACACGCGCAGATCGGGTCGGCGGGCCGCCACCTCGGCGTGCAGCAGCGTGCCGAACCGACCGCAGCACGGGTCGCGGCGACCGTGCCCGCACACGAGCACGTCGCGCGCCGCCGGTCCGACCGCGCTGGGGAGGTCGAGGTGGTCGGCCGTGACGTCGTCCAGCAGCTGGGCGAGGAGGGCGGGCACGTCGTCGCGGGCGACGAGGTGGTCGACGCCCTCGAAGCGGTGCGTGCCGACGCGCCGGTGGTGCACGACGCGGGTCCGCCCATCGCCGTCGGCGCCCCCGTGGGGGACGACGGCCATCACGGTGGCGCGCCGGTCGGCGGCCGCCTCGGCCAGCGGACCGATGGCGGCCACGTCGGACGGCCAGGGGAGGGGCCACTCGACGAGGAGCAGCGCGTCGAAGGGGGTGGCGCTGCCGACGGGGTCCACGTCCTGCGCCCTCGTCCACGGCGCGCACCGGAACTCCTCGGCCATCGGTACGGTCTACCTGGTGCGTCATCGGCTCGCGACGTTGGGGACCGCGATGGTCGCGTCGGCCGTCCTGGTCGGCTGCGGGGGCGGCGGCTCGTCGAGCTCGGGCCCGTCGACGCCGGGCGGGTGCGGCGAGGTGCACGCGGGCCGCGTGACGATCACCGCCAAGGACCTGGCATGGGACCCGCCGTGCGTGGTGGCCCCCGTGGGCAGCGAGGTGATCCTCAAGGTCGTCAACGCCGACAAGGGCGTCAACCACGATCTGCACCTCAAGGACGCGCCCGGCGATCCCACGACGCCCCTGTCGGTGGGCCCGTCCACCCACCAGCTGGAGGTGGCACTGCCCCGCGGCACCTACGAGTACGTCTGCGACGTGCACCCGGCCATGGTCGGGCAGCTGCGGGTGGGCTAGCTGGGGGTCCCGTCACAGGGCGTCGATAGCGTGGCTCCGTGGCCGACCTCGACCCCCTCGCCCCGTTCTCGCCGGCGGTCCGGGCCTGGTTCGAGACCTCGTTCCCCGAGGCCACGCCCCCCCAGGCCCAGGGCTGGCCCGTCATCGCCGAGGGCCACCACAGCCTGATCCTCGCCCCCACGGGCTCGGGCAAGACGCTGGCCGCCTTCCTGTGGGCCATCGACCGGCTCGTCAGCCGCCCCACCCCGGCCGGGGCCACCCACCGCACCCGCCTCGTCTACGTCTCCCCGCTGCGGGCCCTGGCCGTCGACGTGGAGAAGAACCTGCGCAGCCCCCTGCAGGGGATCCGCCTGGCCGCCGAGCGGCTCGGCGTGCCCTACACCGAGCCGGTGGTGGGGATGCGCACCGGCGACACGCCGGCCGACGAGCGGCGCCTGCTCGTCCGCCACCCGCCGGACATCCTCATCACCACCCCCGAGTCGCTGTACCTGATGCTCACCTCCGCGGCGCGCGAGACCCTGCGGGGGGTGGAGGCGGTGATCGTGGACGAGATCCACGCCGTCGCCGCCACCAAGCGCGGGTCGCACCTGGCCCTCACCCTCGAGCGCCTCGAGCACTGGGTCCGGGGCGGCGGCGGGCCTGCCCCGCAGCGCATCGGCCTGTCCGCCACCCAGCGACCGCTCGACGAGATCGCCCGGTTCCTCGGTGGGGTCGAGGGCGGCGAGCCGCGGCCGGTGGCCATCGTCGACGCCGGCGTGCGCAAGCCGCTCGAGGTCGAGGTCGTCATCCCCCTCGACGACATGGGCGAGCTGGGCCAGGTCATCGACGAGCCCACGTCCGGCCCGGCCGCCGCCGGCCCGGCCCGCCGCTCCATCTGGCCGGCCATGCACCCCCGCCTGCTCGAGCTCGTGCTCGAGCACCGCTCCACGCTGATCTTCGTCAACGCCCGGCGCCTGGCCGAGCGGTTGGCCACCCGCCTCAACGAGCTGCACTGGGAGGGCGAGGCCCGCGGTGGGGAGAACGACGGCCGGCCTCCCGACGCCCCCGAGCTGGTGAAGGCCCACCACGGGTCGCTGTCGCGCGAGCGCCGCCTCGAGATCGAGGACGAGCTGAAGTCGGGTCGCCTGCGGGGGCTCGTGGCCACGTCCAGCCTGGAGCTGGGCATCGACATGGGCGCTGTCGACCTCGTCGTGCAGGTGTCCTCGCCCGGCGCGGTCAGCACCGGGCTGCAGCGCATCGGCCGGGCCGGGCACCAGGTGGGGGAGCCCAGCCGCGGGAAGGTGTTCCCCAAGCACCGCGCCGACCTGCTGGAGACGGCGGTGGTCGTCGAGCGGATGCAGGCGGGGCTGATCGAGCAGACGCACTACCCGCGCAACCCCCTCGACGTGCTCTGCCAGCACGTCGTCGCGATGTGCGCGCTGGACGAGTGGTCGGTCGACGAGCTGGCCGGGGTTGTGCGCTCGGCGGCACCCTTCGCCGACCTGTCCGACGAGGTGCTCACCTCGGTCCTCGACCTGCTGGCCGGCCGCTACCCGTCGGAGGAGTTCGCCGAGCTGCGGCCCCGCCTCGTGTGGGACCGGGTGGCCGGCATCGTCCGGGGCCGGGCGGGGGCGCAGCGCCTGGCCGTCACCAACCCCGGCACGATCCCCGACCGCGGCCTGTTCACGGTCACCCTGCCCGACGGCACCCGGGTGGGCGAGCTCGACGAGGAGATGGTCTACGAGTCGCGCCCGGGCGAGACGTTCCTGCTCGGTGCCTCCACGTGGCGCATCGAGGACATCACCTTCCAGAAGGTCGTGGTCACCCCCGCGCCGGGCCAGCCCGGGAAGATGCCGTTCTGGCACGGCGACGGGCCGGGCCGGCCCCTCGAGCTCGGTCGGGCGCTGGGCGCCTTCACCCGCGAGCTGCGGGCCGCCCCCGGCGCGGGAGCGGACCCTGCCGCTCGCCTGCGGGCCTCGGGCCTGGACGAGCGGGCCGCGTCCAACCTCCTCGCCTACCTCGACGAGCAGGCCGAGGCCACGGGCGCGGTGCCCGACGACCGCACGATCGTCGTGGAGCGCTTCCGCGACGAGATCGGCGACTGGCGGGTGTGCGTGCTCTCGCCCTTCGGCGCCCAGGTGCACGCCCCCTGGGCCATGGCCCTCCAGCACCAGCTGGCCGAGCGCTGGGGCATGGCCGTCGAGCTGATGTGGAGCGACGACGGCATCGCCATCCGCCTCCCCGAGTCGGTCGAGGAGCTGCTCGACGAGGAGCTCCTCCTCGATCCCGACGAGGTGGCCGACGTGCTGATGGCGCAGCTGCCGGCCACGGCCATGTTCGCCAGCCGCTTCCGCGAGTGCGCGGGCCGGGCGCTGCTCCTCCCTCGGCGCCGACCCGACCAGCGCACGCCGCTGTGGCAGCAGCGCCAGCGGTCGGCCGACCTGCTGTCGGTGGCGGGCAAGTACCCGGCCTTCCCGATCCTGCTCGAGGCCACGCGCGAGTGCTTCAACGATGTGTTCGACGTGCCCGCGCTCGTCGAGGTGCTGCGCGACCTGCGCAGCAGAAAGGTCCGCCTCGTCTCGGTCGACACGCGGCAGGCCTCGCCCTTCGCCCAGTCGCTGCTGTTCGGCTGGATCGCGGTCTACATGTACGAGGGGGACGCGCCGCTGGCCGAGCGGCGGGCCGCCGCCTTGGCCCTCGACCGCGACCTGCTGCGCGACCTGCTGGGCGCCGAGGAGCTGCGGGAGCTGGTCGACCCCGAGGCGCTGGCCGACCTCGAGCTGGAGCTGCAGCGGCTGGTCGACGGGCGCCGGGCGCGCGACGTCGACGAGCTGCACGACCTGGTGCGCCTCCTCGGGCCGCTCACCGTCGAGGAGCTGGTGGCCCGGTCCCGACCGGGCGCGCCCGTCGAGGGTTGGGTGGAACAGCTGGTGGGGGAGCGGCGGGCCTTCGTGGCCCACGTCGCCGGCGAGGCGCGCGTGGCCGCCGCCGAGGACGCCGGCCGCCTGCGCGACGCCCTCGGCGTGGCCGTCCCCGTGGGCCTGCCCCAGGCCTGCACGGCCTCGGTGCCCACGCCCCTCGTGGACCTGGTGGCCCGCTACGCCCGCACCCACGGACCGTTCCTGACCCAGCACCCCGCGGAGCGCTACGGCGTGGCGCCAGGCCCGGTGCGGGCCGCCCTCGAGGACCTGGCCGGCCAAGGGCGCGTGGTGCGGGGCGAGTTCCGGCCCGACGGGGTGGAGCGGGAGTGGTGCGACGACGAGGTGCTGCGCCAGCTCCGCCGGCGCTCGCTGGCGGCGCTGCGGCGCGAGGTCGAGCCCGTCGACGCCGCCACCCTGGCCCGGTTCCTCCCCCGCTGGCACGGCATCGGTGCCACGCGGCGGGGGCCCGACGCGCTGGTGGAGGCCATCGGCCAGCTGCAGGGCGCTCCCCTGGTGGCGTCGACGCTCCACCGCGACGTGCTGGCCGCCCGGCTGGTCGACCACGAGCCCGGTGACCTCGACGCCCTCTGCACCGCCGGCGAGGTCGTGTGGGTGGGGGCAGGCGCCATCGGGTCCACCGACGGCCGCGTGCGGTTGGCCTTCCGCGACCAGGCGGCACTGCTCCTCCCGGAGCCGGACGGCCGGGGGGAGGACGAGCCGCTCGAGGGCGTCCACGCCGCCCTCCACGACCACCTGCAACGGCACGGCGCGTCGTTCTGGGCCGACCTCGTGCGAGCCGCGCAGGAGGCGGGCCAGCCCTACGACGACCCCACCGTCCTCGCCGCGCTGTGGGACCTCGTGTGGGCCGGCCTGGTCACCAACGACTCGCTCGCCCCCCTCCGGGCCTTCGTCGGAGGCACCGGTCGCCGGCCCACCGCACCGCGGGGCAGCCCGGCGGGCCGCGGCCGACCCCGCCCAGGCCGCCTGGCCCGCCTGGGCCCACCGGCCGGCGCCGGGCGGTGGTCCCTCACCGCCCCCCTCCTCGCGCCGCGCCCCACGCCCACCGAGCTGGCCCACGCCCGCGCCCTCCAGCTGCTCGAGCGCTACGGCATCCTCACCCGCGAAGCGGCATTGGGCGAAGGGGCCGAGGGCGGGTTCGCCGGCGTGTACCCGGTGCTGAAGGCGCTCGAGGAGCGCGGCCAGGTCCGGCGGGGCTACTTCGTGGCCGGCCTCGGCGCGGCGCAGTTCGCGGTGGCCGGCGCCGTCGACCGGCTGCGGGGGGCACGCCGGGCGGCCGACGGCGAGGACCCGGAGGAGGCCGAGCAGCCGATCGTGCTGGCCGCCACCGACCCCGCCCAGCCCTTCGGCGCCGCGCTGCCGTGGCCCGCCACCGAGGGCCGTCCGGCCCGGGCCGCCGGCGCCCTCGTGGTGCTGGCCGATGGGGAGGCGCTGGCCTTTCTCGAGCGCGGCGCCCACCGGCTCGTGCGCTTCCCGGCCGGCCTCGAGGACGACCGCTGGGCCGAGGCGGTGGGGCGCTTGGTGGACGCGGGCCGCTTCCGATCGATCGAGCTGCGCACCATCGACGGCCTGTCCGTGCACGAGGCGGCGCCCGAGGTGCACGACGCGCTGGGCCGAGCCGGCTTCAAGCCCGCCTACAAGGGCTGGACGCGGCGGTCGGGTCGTGGCTGACGCCGCCGACGAGCTGTCCACGGTCGTCGAACGGCTCGACCCCGCGCTGGTGGTCGTGACGGTGGCCGTCGACGGCGAGCGCGACGGATCGCTGGTCGGCTTCCACTCGCAGTCGAGCATCGACCCGCCGCGCTACGTGGTGTGGCTGTCGGTCGCCAACCGCACCACGCGCCTGGCCGCCGGCGCCGACCACCTCGGCGTGCACGTGCTGTCGGCCACCGACCACGGGCTGGCCGAGCTCTTCGGCGGCACCACCGACGACGATCCCGGCCCGGCCAAGCTCGACCAGGTGCCCTGGACCGAGGGCCCCGGCGGGGTCCCGCTGCTCGACGCCGTGCCCGTGCGCTTCGTCGGTCGGATCCTCGAGTGGCTCCGCCCGGCCGGCGGCGACCACCACGGCGCCGTGCTCGAACCGGTGGCCGGTGGCTTCGACGAGGTGCACCGCTCGTCGGTGGACGCCCCCTTCCGGCTCCACCAGACCCACGACATCGAGCCCGGCCACCCGGCCTAGGCCCGCGCCGTCAGGCCAGCCAGAGGCGCACGAGGTCGCGGAGGCGGTCGATGCCCACGTGCTTCAGCGCGCTGACCCACACCACGTCGGCGGGGGCGAGGCCGCAGGCGGCGGCCAGGTCCTTCTTGCGCTTCTCGCGGGCGGACGACCGCACCTTGTCGTGCTTCGTGGCGATCACCGTGTGGGGGAGCGCGTGGGATTGGAGCCAGTCGAGGAGCTGCACGTCGAGCTTGGTCGGGCCGATCTCGCCATCCACCAGGGCCAGGACCATCGTGAGCGGCTCCCGCTCGAGCAGGTAGCGGTCGATCATGCGCCCCCACGCCGCCCGCGTGGTCTTGGACACCGACGCGTAGCCGTAGCCCGGGCAGTCGACGACGGTCCGCTCGATGGGTCGGTCATCGGCCTCGAGGGCGAAGCAGTTGAGCAGCTGGGTGCGGCCGGGCGTCTTGGACGTGTTGGCCAGGCCCTTCCGGTCGGCCAGGGCGTTGAGCAGCGAGGACTTCCCGACGTTGGAGCGGCCCACCACCGCCACCTCGGCCCGCACGTCGGGCAGCGCCTCCAGCCGATCGGCCGATAGCACGAAGCGCAGGTCGAGGGGAGGGCTCATCGCCGGCCCTGGGCGCCGCCGACCAGCGCCTTGTCGAGCGGCGCGGGGAACCGCGGCGTGAACCGGACGTCGCCGATGGCCGCCTGGAGGCGATCGGCGGCCTCGCCCACGGCGGCGGTCTGCTCGCGTCCGAGGTCCTCGAGGAGGCGCGTGACGATCTCGCCGTCCTTGCGCTGCGCCCAGCCGCCCACGATGCGCCCGTCGGCCCAGACGGTGGGCCCGACGTTGCCGTTGCGATCGAAGACCTCGGCCTTGTGCGGCCCGAGGTACCACCCGCGCTCCTTCCAGCCCATCGGGGTGGGATCGAGGCCCGGGAGCAGCGCCACCCACGGGTCTGGCGCGGTGACCTCGTCGACGTCGTCGGCCAGCACGAGGCCGATGGAGCCGTCGTCGAGCTGGACCTCCTCGGTGTCGAGGGCGGCCAGGGCGGCGCGGGTGGCACCCAGCGTCCACCCCGTCCACCACGCGACGTCGGCCACGGTGCCCGGGCCGAACCGGGCCAGCCAGTGCCGGGCCAGCTGCGCCTTCGCTTCCGCGGGGTCGAGGTCGTCAAGGGGCGCGCCCAGCCAGTGCGCGGTGGTGGACCAGCGGTGCTGCCCGCTCGTCCAACCCCCACGGGGCCGACCACGCACGAGGTGGCCGTCGGCGGCCAACAGGAGCAGCACGCGCGACGAGACGCTGACCGTGGCCGCGTAGGCCTTGCCCTCGGCCAGGTGCAGCTTCGTGTCGAGGCCCGGCACGGCCTTCGTCAGCTCCGCGCCAGCCACCTCGCCGCGCTCCTGCACGGCCGCCAACGTGGCCGCCTCCACCTTGCGCAGCCACGGCCCGACCCGCTTGGCCACGCCCGCCACCTCGAGCAGCTGCTCGAGCCGGCGCCGCTCGTTGGCCGCCACCGCCGTGGCCGAGGACGCCTGGACCACCGGGGCCAGCTCGACGGGCACGGTCCACAGCGTGCGGCGCATCCCCAGCATGCGCACCAGCCGGCGCTCCTCGTAGAGGGCCGCCTCCACGACCGCGGGGTCGGGGTGGGCCATGCGGGCGAGGACCGACAGCACGACCGTGCTCGGGTCGCTGGCGTGCAGCACGACCACCGACCGGGCGATGGCGACCGGGTCGTCGACGGCCAGGCCGGGTGCGAGGAGGTGACGGCGCCCGAGGCGGGCCCGCCGCTCGTCGACGCCGATGGTCCGCATGGTCGGAAACTATCGGTGCTCCTCCGCCCCGGCGGACGGCGAGGGCGGAACACCACCTGGCCGGTCGGCGTTGGACCCCCCTGTGACGGCCCCTGCCCGCGCCAGCGCCCTCGGCGTCCCCGTGTCCGTGCTCGACTTGGCCCCGGTGGGGCAGGGGTCGACGGCGGGCGATGCCCTCCGGGCTTCGGTGGAACTGGTCGCCGTGGCCGAGCGGCTCGGCTACCACCGGTACTGGGTGGCCGAGCACCACAACATGCCCGGCATCGCCAGCTCCTCGCCGGCCGTGCTCCTCGCCCACCTCGCGTCGGTCACCTCCGAGATCCGGCTCGGCTCGGGCGGGGTGATGCTGCCGAACCACGCGCCGCTCGTGATCGCCGAGCAGTTCGGGATGCTCGAGGCGCTGCACCCGGGGCGGATCGACCTGGGCATCGGTCGCGCCCCCGGCACGGACCCCCGCACGGCCGCCGCCCTGCGCCGCGGGATCGGTGGGCTCCGCGAGCCCGACCTCCCCGCGCTGCTCGGCGAGCTGCTCGGGTTCTTCAACGGCTCGTTCCCCGCCGACCACCCGTACCACCCGATCACCGCCGTCCCCGCCCGCGGCTACCAGCCCGCCCTGTGGCTGCTCGGGTCGAGCGACTACAGCGCCCGGCTGGCCGGCCTGCTGGGCCTGCCCTTCTCGTTCGCCCACCACTTCGCGGCGGCCAACACGGACGCGGCGCTGGCGATCTACCGGGACTCGTTCCGGCCCTCCGAGGTGCTCGACGCCCCCTACGCCATGCTGGGCACGGCCGTGCTCTGCGCCGACACCACCGACGAGGCCCGGTACCTCGCCCGCCCCGCCGACCTGTCCTTCCTCCGCCTCCGCTCCGGCCGGCCTGCCCCCTTCCCCACCCCCGAGGAGGCGGCGGAGTACCAGTTCACCCCCGCCGAGCGCGAGGCCATCAAGGCCTGGAGCTCGTCACGGATCGTGGGTGATCCCGAGGACGCGCGCGCCGCGCTGTGCGCGCTGGTGGAGCGCACGGGGGTGGACGAGGTGATGGTGACGACGATGGCCCACGGACCGGAGCACCGCCGGCGCTCCTACGAGCTGCTGGCCGCGGCGCTGGAGCTGCCCGCCCGCCCCTAGCCCCCCGGCGTCGGGGTGGGCGTCAGCACGATGACCGGGATCTCGCGCTCCGTCTTGGCCTGGTACTCGTCGAAGGCGGGCATGCGGGCCGCCTGCACGGCCCAGAGCCGCTCGCGCTCCTCGCCCGTGGCGACGGTGGCGGTGGCGGTGAACCGCTCCTCGCCCACCTCGAGCTCCACCGTCGGGTGGGCCAGCAGGTTGTGGAACCAGGCCGGGTTGGTGGGCGCGCCGCCCTTGGAGGCGATCACCACGTAGCGGTCGCCGTCGCGCAGGTAGGCCAGCGGGTGGGTGCGGGGCTGCCCGCTCTTCGCACCGGTGGTCGTGAGGAGGCACATGGGGGCACCCTCGAACGCGCCCCCCAAGCGTCCGGCGTTGCTCCGGAACTCCTCGATGATGGCTCGGTTGAAGTCGTGGAGGTCCAGCTCGCTCATGGGCGGCGACGGTATCGGTGGGCAACGCCGGCGGGGAACACTGTTTCCATGCCCGAGGGCGACACCCTGGCCAAGGTGGCCCTGCGCCTGCGACCGGCGCTGGCCGGCCACCTGCTGACCCGCTTCGAAGCGCCCCGGCTGCGAGGTCCGGCCCCCGCCCTGGGCACCCGCATCGCCGGTGTGGAGGCGCGGGGCAAGCAGCTGCTCGTGCACTTCGAGGACGGCCTGACCCTGCGCACCCACCTGCGCATGGCCGGTTCCTGGCACGTGTACCGCGAGCGCGAGCACTGGCGGAAGCCGGCCTACCTGGCCCGCGCCGTGGTGGGGGCCGACAGCGGGTGGGTGGGGGTGTGCTTCCAGGCCCCGGTCGTGGAGACCTATCGCCGAGGCGGCGGGGAACCCGATGCGCTGACCACCCTCGGTCCCGACCTGTGCCGACCCACCGCCCTCACCGACACGGTGCTCGACGAGGTGGTCGCCCGCATCGAGCGGTGGGGCGACCCGCAGGCCACCCTCGGCGAGGCGCTCCTCGACCAGCGCATCGCGGCCGGCATCGGCAACGTCTACAAGTCCGAGGCGTGCTGGGCCTGCCTCCTCGACCCCACGGCGCCCCTCGCCGCCATCGGCGCCGCCGACCGCCGGCGGTTGTGGGCCACGGCCGCCCGCCAGCTGCAGGCCAACCTGGGCGGGCCCGAGCGCCGCACCCACCCCGCCGGCCTGGCCGTCTACGGCCGCCGCGGCCGCCCGTGCTTCCGCTGCAGCACGCCGATCGCCGCCGCCCGCCACGGCGACCTGGCCCGGCTCACCTACTGGTGCCCGGGTTGCCAGACCCGCAGCACCGCCGAGATCTCGTGAACGGGTTCACAAAGTGATCGATCGTCGGTACCCTGAGGCCGTGGCACCGATCCCGAAGGTCGTCGTGGTGGGCGCCGGCTTCGGCGGGCTGGAGGTGGCCCGCCACCTGGCCGGCCGCCCCGTCGACCTGACGCTGGTCGACCGCAACAACTTCCACACGTTCCAACCGCTGCTCTACCAGGTGGCCACGGCCGGCCTGAACGCGGCGGACGTGGCCAACGTCGTGCGCGGCCTGTTCCACGGCCAGCCCAACGTGCGCTTCCGCCAGGCCACCGTCACCGGCGTCGACTGGGCCAACCGGCGCGTCGAGGTGGAGGGCCAGCCGAGCCTGCCCTTCGACCACCTCGTCTTGGCCGGCGGGGCCACCGTCCACCACTTCGGGACGCCGGGGGCGGCCGAGCACGGCTTCGCGCTCTACACGTTGGCCGACGCCGTGCGCCTCCGGAACCACATCGTCGAGCGCTTCGAGGTGGCGGCCGCCGCCGGCTCGGGCGGGGCGGGCTCGACCGCCGACCCGGGCGAGCTCACCTTCGTGGTGGTGGGCGGCGGACCCACCGGCGTCGAGACGGCCGGGGCCCTGGCCGAGCTGTTCGCCATGGTGTTCCGCAAGGACTACCCCGAGCTCGACGTGAGCCGGGCCCGCGTCGTGCTGGTCGAGCTCCAGGACCACCTGCTCCACCCGTTCCACCCCCGCAGCCGCCAGCACGCCCTCGACACGCTCACCAGCCGCGGCATCGAGGTGCGCCTCGACACGTCGGTCACCGAGGTCCGTCCCGACGCGGTCGTCCTGGGCGACGGCGAGGTGCTGCCCTGCCGCACGTTGATCTGGGCCGCAGGGGTGCAGGCCAACCCGCTGGCCCAGCGGCTCGGCCTCGAGCTGGGCCGAGGGGGGCGCATCGTGGTGGCCCCGGACCTGTCCATCCCCGGCCATCCCGGCGCGTGGGCCATCGGCGACCTGGCCGCCGCCCAGGACCGCGGGGAGCTCCTCCCGCAGCTGGCCCCGGTGGCCATGCAGTCGGGGCGCCACGTGGCCCGCCAGATCGTGCGCCTCGGCGAGGGCAAGCCCACCGAGCCCTTTCACTACTTCGACAAGGGCACGATGGCCACGATCGGACGGCGGGCGGCCGTCGCGGAGCTGCCCGGCGGCATCCGGCTGCGGGGCGGGCTGGCCTGGCTGGCCTGGCTCGGCCTGCACCTCGTGTTCCTCGTCGGCAAGCGCAACCGCGCCTCGGTGCTCCTCAACTGGGCTTGGAACTACCTCACCTGGGACCGAGGGCCTCGGCTCGTGCTGCGCACGGACGACTCGGAACCCGCGCAGGTCCGGTAGGTAGCCTCCGCGGCATGCCCGATGCCGCCACCATCCGCGCCACCGTCGACCGCTACACGAGCTGCTTCAGCGGCCGCGACCGCACGGCCTTCCTGGCCTGCTTCGCCGACGACGCGTGGATCGAGGACCCGGTCGGCACGCCCCGGCGCGAGGGGATCGCGGCCATCAGCGCGTTCTTCGACGAGACCCAGGGCATGTCGGACTCGATCGAGCTCGAGCGCACCGGCCCCGTGCGCGTCGCCGCGGGGGAGGCCGCCTTCCCGATGCAGGCCCGCCCGGTCCTGGGCGACACGACCTTCGCCATCGACATCATCGACGTGATGACCTTCGACGAGGAGGGCCGCATCACCACCATGCGGGCCTTCTGGGACCCGGCCGAGATGCGCCCCGCCTGACCGACGGACCGCCGACCCGGGCTGCCCTGCTGCCGGCAAGCCCCGCTGCCCGCGAGGCCGCACCGCGCGAGCCGCTAGCCGGCGGCCGTGCGACGACCGGGGCGCAGCTCCTTGCGCAGGCACAGGCGCAGACCCGACCAGGTGTCGTCGATGGCGCACACCTTCACGTCGACCAGGCCGGTGGGCAGGGCCACCTCCCGCACGACGTCCTCGGTGATGTCGGTGGGCAGGCCCGCCGCCTTCTTGGGCCAGGCCACCCACAGCCCACCGTCGATGTCCAAGGCCCGCAGGAGCGTGGGCAGCCGCGCCGCCAGGTCGGCGCGGGCGGTGTGGAAGGCGACGATGACGTCGAAGGTGCCGCGCGCCGCCGCCTTGGGCGTGACCCCGGCCGGCAGCTCGGGGATGGCGAAGCCGCTCGGCGCGCCGAGGACGGCCAGGCGGGTCCCCTCCGCGATCCCCAGCTTCTTGGCGAGCGGCGTGCCCGAGTAGCCGGCCATGGCCGGCGAACCTACCGCCGGGCCGCCGTCGGCGGCGCTAGGCCACCCCGAGCTCGCGGAACATGAGGCTCATCCGCGGGCCGGCGTGGGCCCGCTTGGGGACGCAGTGCTCGAACGTGCGCTGGCAGGTGCCGCCCATGACGAGCAGGTCGCCGCTGTGCAGCGAGTAGGAGAGGGAGGACCCGCCGCCGTTGGGCCGCAGGAGGAACGTGCGGGTGGCGCCCAGCGAGACGATGCACACCACCGTGTCGGGGTGGCGCCGGCCGATGCGGTCGCCGTGCCACGCCACCGAGTCGCGCCCGTCGCGGTACAGGCTCGAGGTGATGTTGGAGAGGTTGCGCCCGTAGTGCCGCCCGAGGTGACGGGCCATGCGGCGGACGATCGGCGGGTGGTCGGTGCCGCCCACCGCCACCATCCGGGGCACGGCCACGATGCGGTCGTACATCGGCCGATCGGGCGGCACCGCCCACTCGGTGGTGGCGACCAGCTCGTCGAACAGCGCGTCGGCGGCGTGCACCCACCCCGGCACGTGGTCGACCCAGGCCCCGGCGCCCAGGAAGCGCCGGCGAGCGCCGTGGAGGTCGACGTCGAAGTCGGGCGGGTCCTGGCCCAGCAACGATGGCTGCCAGGTGAGGGTGAGCACCTGGCCAGCCTAGCCGAACAGGTGTTCGCTGCAACCGGGCCGTGAGGGGCCGGCGCGTCGGCGTGGTCCGGCTACTCCGTGGCGATGGCGTCGAGGATGGCCAGGCGGGCGGCCCGGCGGGCGGGGAGCACGGACGCGAGGGTGCCGAGCCCCACGGCCAGCACGGAGATCGTGACCAGCGAGCCGACCGGCAGGGAGAACTGGTCGAGGCCCGACGAGCCGAGGGCGTGCGTGATGGCGTAGCAGAGGCCCACCCCGAGCCCGAGGCCGACCAGCGTGCCGAGGATCGAGATCAGCACCGCCTCCCAGCGGATGGCGGAGCGCAGCTGGGCGCGGTGCATCCCGACGGCCCGCAGGAGGCCCAGCTCGCGGGTCCGCTCGTGGATCGACAGGGCCAGGGTGTTCACGATGCCGACCAGGGCGATGATCACCGAGAGCCCGAGCAGCACGTAGAGGAAGGTGACGAACTGCGTGAGCTGCCCGGCGATGCTGCCCTCGAAGCCCTTGCGGTCGAGCACCTTCAACGAGGGCACGTCGTGGATGGCCCGCTCGATGCGGGGCGCGGCGGTGTCGTAGCTCGTGCCGGGTCGGAGCTTCCCGAAGACCTGGATGTCGAGCTGCTGGGGTGAGGCGCGGTTGAGCGCGGTGCGCGACACGGTGATGTCGCCCAGCAGCTGCGGGTCGTCGCTGATCCCCTCGACCTTCAGGGCGAGGGTGCGTCCGCCCGCCACCGCCACGCGGATCGGGCTGCCCAGCTCGAGGTGGTGGCGCTTCGCGACGCGCGTGTCGAGGATGGCGCCGTCCTCGGTGAGCGACGTGATCCTGCCGGTCACCATCTTGGCCGTGAGCACGTCGACGAAGCCGCGCGGCTCCACGCCGGTGACGAACTTCGTGGCGTGCTTGCCGTCGGGGTAGGTGAGCCGGGCGCGGCTGAAGCCGACGCCCACGGCCAGGTCGACGCCCTTCACGTGGGCGACCTCGTCGGCCACCGTGGCCGGGAACCCGCTCGGGGGCCCGAAGCCGCTGCCCGAGGACTGCACCACGAAGTCACCCCGGAACCCTCGGCTCACCTGCGAGGTCACCGACTTCTTGGCCGACGCGGCGGCGACGGTGATGAACACGATCAACGCCACCGCGATGAGCAGGGCCGAGGCGGTGGCCGAGGTGCGCTTGGGGCTGCGGGCCGCGTTCTCCATGGCCAGGCGGCCCGTGACGCCGCGCAGCCGCACCAGGCCCCGCCCGATCAGGCGCACGGAGGGTCCGGCCAGGACCGGGCCCACCACGATGGCTCCCACGATGAGCAGGAGCGCGCCGAGGCCGACGGGGCCGATGGCCTTGTCGTTGTGCTGGGTCCAGGATCGGGACACGTTGCGGAGCCCGAGGAGGATGACGATGGCGCCGAAGATGATCCGGCCGCGCGAGGCGCCGGAGCGATCCACGGCCACGTCCCGCAGCGCGGCGATCGGCTTCACCCGCGTGGCCCGGAGGGCGGGCACGGCGGCGGCGATCAGGGTCACCACGATCCCCACCACGAGGGCGGTGATCACCGTGCTGGCCCCCACGGTGAGGTGGTTGGTGGGCAGGTCGGCTCCGCTGGCCTCGAAGGCCTTGGTGACGAGCTTGGCCAGCCCGATGCCGGCGCCCAGCCCGACCAGCGCCGCGAAGGCGCCGACCAGCGACGCCTCGAGCAGCACCGATCGCAGGACCTGGGCCCGGCGGGCCCCGACGGCGCGGAGCAGGGCCAGCTCGCGCGTGCGCTGCGCCACGAGGATCGAGAACGTGTTGGAGATCACGAACACGCCCACCAGCAGGGCGACGCCGGCGAACACCAGCAGGATCGTCTTGAAGAACCCGAAGCCCTTCTGCACGTCGCTCGACTGCTGCGCGGCGGCGGCCACGCCGGTGAGGACCTCGGCCTGCGGCGGCAGGATCGGGGCGATGCGCCGCGTGAGCGCCGCTTGGGAGAGGCCCGGGTCGGCGGAGGCGATCACCTGTTGGATCTGCCCGTCGGTGCCGGCCAACCGCTCGGCCTCGCGGAGCGTGAAGCTCACGGCCACGGCCCCGGCCGAGCTCTTGGCCGTGCCGAACAGGTACGTGCCGGTGAGCTTGTAGGTGGCCCGGCCGAACTGGCTGACGACCGGCACGTCGTCGCCCACCTCCAGGTGCCCGTCCTCGGCGGCGGCCACGTTGATGGCGATCTCGTCGTCTCTGGTGGGGGCCCGCCCGTGGGCGAGGTGCCAGGGCGTGAGCGTCTCGTCGGTGATCCAGTTCTGGAACAGCGTGGGCGGGCCCTGGGAGGCGCCGATGGCCTTGCCGTCGCGCCCGATGATCCGGTTGGTGCTGCCGAACCCGAGGACCTGCACGAACGGCGTGGCCCGGTGCACGCCCGGGACGGCCCGCACGGCGTCGACCAGGCTCGGGTCGAGAAGGGCGCGCTGGTCGCCGAAGAAGGCGTCCTTCAGCGTGACCTTGCCCTGGACCTGCGCGTCGACGCCGTCGTTGACGGTGGTGAAGAGGTCGTCGAAGGTGCGGTTGATCGTGTTGGTGAGCACGAGGGTGCCGGACATGAAGGCCACACCGAGCACGATGGCGATGAGCGTGGAGACGAGGCGGCGCTTGTGCTCCCACAGGGAGCGGGCCGTGATCCGGAACATCAGCCGGCGAGCCCCTTCATCCGCTCGATGATCTGGGGGGCGGTGGGCTCGCGCATCTCGTCGACGATCCGGCCGTCGGCGAGGAACAGCACGCGGTCCGAGTAGGCGGCCGCCACCGGGTCGTGGGTGACCATGACGACCGTCTGCCCCAGCTCGTCGACCGCGCCGCGGATGAACCCGAGGATCTCGCTGCCCGCCTTCGAGTCGAGGTTGCCGGTCGGTTCGTCGGCGAACACGATCTTCGGTTGGGTGGCGAGGGCCCGGGCCACGGCGACGCGCTGCTGCTGGCCGCCGGACAGCTCGCTCGGCCGGTGCTGCAGGCGGTCGGCCAGCCCCACGGTGGAGATGACCTTGTCGAGCCACGCCGCGTCCGGCTTGCGGCCGGCCAGGTCCATGGCCAGCGTGATGTTCTCGCGAGCGCTGAGCGTGGGGATCAGGTTGAAGGCCTGGAACACGAAGCCCACCTGGTCGCGCCGCACCTCGGTGAGGTCCTTGTCGCTCAGCGTGGTGAGGTCGGTGCCGCCGATCTCCACGTGGCCGGAGGTGAGCTCGTCGAGCCCCGCCACGCAGTGCATGAGCGTGGACTTGCCCGAGCCCGACGGCCCCATGATGGCGGTGAACCGCCCCGCTTCGAAGTCGACGGTGACGCCGTCGAGGGCGCGCACCTCCGTGTCGCCGGAGCCGTAGACCTTGCGCGCGTCGCGCGCGCTGGCGGCGGGGGGACCCGTGGGGGGGACGGTCGTCATGGGGCCGAACCCTAGGGGAGCCCTGTGACGGCGCGGACGGAGTTGCGCCGTACCGGGAGTAGCACCCGACGCCGCGCTACTCGGTGGCGATGGCCTACTCGGTCGCGATGGCCTCGAGGATCGACAGCCCCGCGGCGCGACGAGCGGGCCGCACCGCCGCCAGCGTCCCCAGCGCGATGGTGGCCGCGATCACGATGAGGATGCCGACCGGGGGGATCGACAACGTCTCGAGGCCGAAGCCGCGCAGCGACTTGACGAGCGCGGTGGACAGCAGCAAGCCGAGCAGCACGCCCACCACCGCCCCGAGGGCAGCGATGAGCACGGCCTCCCAGCGCACCGACGACCGCACCGACGAGCGGTCCATGCCCACGGCCCGCAGCAACCCAAGCTCGCGCGTGCGCTCGGCGATGGACAGCGAGAGCGTGTTGGCGATGCCCACCAGGGCGGTGATCACCGAGATCACGAGGAGGCCGTAGATCAGCGACACGTAGGAGGTGATCTGCTTGGCGATGTTCCCGATGAACCCGTCGCGGTCGAGCACCTCCACGCGCGGGAGGCCGGCGATCGCCTTCTGGACGCGGCGCAGCACGGTCGGGACGTCGGCGCCCGCCTTGACGGTGGCACCCACCTGGAGGTCGACCAGCCCGGGGTTGATGGCCGAGAAGGTGGCGTTGGTGAGGGCGACGTAGCCCAGCAGGGCCTGGTCGTCGGAGATGCCCTGCAGGACGAGCGTGCGGACCTGTCCGGTGGGGCCCTGCACGTTGACCTTCTGGCCGAGCCGGAGGTGGTGGGCCTTCACGAGGGACTTGTCGAAGACGATGCCGTCGTCGGTCAGGTCGGTGATGCGGCCGATGTCCATGCGGGGCTTGAAGATGAGGCCGATGCCCTTCGGGTCGAGGGACTCGGCGATGTGCGTCGCCGTCTTGCCGTCGGGGTACTGCAGCTGCAGGGAGCCGAACCCGATGGAGGAGACGACGTCGACCCCGGGCACCTTGGCCACGGTGGGACCGACGCTGCGGGGGATGCCGGGGATGGCGTTGAGGCCGGACTGCTTCGACGTGACGAAGATGTCGGCGTTCACGCCTCGTTCCACGCCGGTCTTCACCGACGAGGTGGCCGAGCCCGCGAACACGGTGATGAACACGACGAGGGCCACGCCGATCACCACGGCCGAGGCGGTGGCCGAGGTCCGCTTCGGGCTGCGGGCCGCGTTCTCTGTGGCGATGCGACCGGTGACGCCCTTGAGCTCGGGCAGCGGTGCGCCCAGCAGGCGGACGCTCCGACCGGCCAGGACGGGCCCCACCACCAGGAAGCCGATGACGGCCAACCCGGCGCCGATCCCCACGGACGGGATGGCGTTGGTGCTGCCACCCGAGCGCCACGCGGCGGAGAGGAACCAGCACCCGAACGTGAGGCAGACGATCCCCGCGCCGATGCGGAAGCGGGACAGGTTGGACCGGTCGACGGCCACGTCGCGCAGCGCGGCGAGCGGCGCCACCTGGGTGGCCCGCAGCGCGGGGAGCAGCGAGGCCAGCAGCGTGACGGCCACCCCGATGGCCATCGAGAAGACGATCGTCTTGGTCGAGACCACCACCGCCGAGTTGGGCAGCTGCACGCCGGTGGCGCTGATGCCGCTGAGGACGGCGTGGGAGAGCAGGACCCCGGCGCCGATGCCCACGACCGCGGCGATGGCGCCGACCAGCCCGGCCTCGAGCAGCACGGAGCCGAGCACCTGGCCCCGCCCGGCCCCGAGGGCCCGCAGGAGGGCCAGCTCCTTCGTGCGCTGGGCCACCAGGATCGAGAAGGTGTTGGAGATGACGAAGGTGCCGACCAGCAGCGCGATGGCGCCGAAGATCACGAGGGCCAGCTTCAAGAAGCGGAAGTTGCCCGTGCTCTGGGTGGACAGCTGGGCGATGGCCTCCTTGCCCGTGATGGCCTCGGCGTTGCCCTGGAGCACGGGCTGGATGCGCTGGACCAGCTGCTGGTCCGACACCCCGTCGTCGCCCTTCACGTAGATCGCCTGCACCTCGTCCTTCAGCCCGGCCAGGTGCTGGGCCTGCGGGAGGGTGAAGGCGGCCGTGATGTTGCCGCCGACGCTCTTGGCGGCGCCGAAGGCGAAGCTGCCGACCAGGTGGTACTTGGCCGGGCCGGCCTGGCTGATGACCGTGACGTCGTCGCCGACGCGCAGCCCGCCGTCGGTCACGGCGGCGTCGTTGAGCACCACGTCGTCGGGGGCTCGCGGCGCCCGTCCCTTGGTCAGGTGGTACGGCGACACGGCGTCCGAGGTGAGCCAGCTCTCGAGCACGGTGGTGGACGTGTTGCCGCCGATCGTCTTGCCGTCCTTGCCCAGGACGCGGGCCAGGCTGAGCAGCCCCTCGGTGGTGACCCGCGGCTCGGCCACGGCCACGCCCCGCACCGCCTTCACCCGGCCGACGACCGACTGGGGCAGGTTGGCGTGCTGGTCGCCGTCGATGAGGTCGGTGAAGAGCACCTTGCCCTGCACCACCGCGTCGGTCTTGCGCACGACCTTGCTGAAGAGGTCGTTGAACGACTGGTCGAGCGTCGTCGACATGATGAACGTGCCCGACATGAAGGCCACGCCGAGCACCACGGCCAGCACGGTGGAGAGCATCCTCCGCTTGTGCTCCCAGAGGGAGCGGAGCGTGACCCGCTTCACGAGTCCCCGAGCTGCTTCATCCGATCGATGATCTGGGCCGAGGTCGGCTCGAACAGCTGGCTCACGATGTGGCCGTCGGAGAGGAACAGCACGCGGTTCGCGTAGGACGCGGCCACGGGATCGTGCGTCACCATCACGATCGTCTGCTCGTAGTCGAGGACCGCCTGGCGCATGAAGCGGAGGATCTCGGTGCCCGCCTTGGAGTCGAGGTTGCCCGTCGGTTCGTCGGCGAAGATGATCCGCGGCTTGCCGGCCAGGGCGCGGGCCACGGCCACGCGCTGCTGCTGCCCGCCGGACAGCTCCGAGGGTCGGTGCTCGAGCCGGTCCTCGAGGTGGACCGTCTTGACGACCGAGCCGATCCACTCGTCGTCGTAGGGCCGGCCGGCCAGGTCGAGCGGCAGCGTGATGTTCTCCATCGCGTTGAGCGTGGGCACCAGGTTGAAGGCCTGGAACACGAAGCCCACCTGCTCGCGGCGCACGCGCGTCAGGGCCTTGTCGTCGAGCTGGGTGAGGTCGGTGTCGTCGATGAACACCTGGCCCGAGGTGACCGAGTCGAGCCCGGCCACGCAGTGCATGAGCGTGGACTTGCCGGACCCCGACGGCCCCATGATCGCCGTGAAGCGGCCAGCCTGGAAGTTGACCGTCACCCCGTCGAGGGCCCGCACCTCCGTCTGCCCGCTGCCGTAGACCTTCACGAGCTTCACGGCCCGCGCTGCCGCCTTGGGGGCCGCCTCGGGGGTCGGGGCGCGCTCCGGCTCGGGATCGACCGCGGGACCGGCGGCGGAGCTGGAGCTGGCGGGCGTGGCCGGCACGGTGGGCGCGGCGGCCGTGACCGGCTCCGCGTCGGGCTCGGCGACGGTCGCCGCCGACTCCGCCTCGGGGTCAGCGGCAGGCGCCGGCGCGGGTTCGGGCGCCGGCTCGGCCACGGGCTCGGAGGCTTCGGAGCTGGCCGCGGGGGCCTCGGAGCTGGCCTCCGAGGGGGCCTGCGAGCTGGGTTCCGAGGGGGCCGGCGAGGTGGGCTCGGCGCTGCTCTCGGCCGTCGACCCCGCCGTCGGCTCGGACCCCGGCGCCGGCTCCGGGTCGGGCGTCGGCGGCTTTCCAGCACAGTGGGATCCGAAGCTTGGAATTCACGTGACTTGAAGTCGCGGC
>JADMIO010980234.1_pt1 | contig 45328 bp, 66 predicted proteins | sample 8958161 | NCBI WGS metagenome assembly JADMIO01 (sample SAMN16585339, study PRJNA669376) | soil metagenome | isolation source: Crop rotation soil | place: USA: Cullars Rotation, Alabama | collected 2011
CGCGACAACTTGTCCACGTGGAATTCTAAGCTTAGGATCCCAATGTGCTGGAAAGCACTCCCTCTGGTCGTTGGCTGGGCCTGGGCACATGCCCGGGTCATACGTTGGTGCTGTGGGTGGTGGGTGTGTGCTTGTAGCTTGTCATAACGGCGATTAGCGGCGGGTGTGCGACGCTGTGACCTGCGGAAATGCTCCCGGGTGCTGTTATCAGCCGGAATGCCGGCGTTATGCACTGGTATGCAGCTCACTCAGTGCGTTGTGCTCGCGCTTACTAGAACGGCGTTCTACTTTTCGGCTGCGCGTAACACAGCACTGCATGTCGGCTTGTGACCTGGTGTTTTGTGCTGTGAGAGCGGGGTGCTGCTAGCCGTAGGGCTGTGGGCTCAACGGAGGGGCGATCCTCGGAGCGCGGGCAGGACTCTGTTCTGATTGTAACGGTTGTATACGCCTGTGAGGCTGGTGTTGTCAAGGGTTTCGGGTCAAGTGGTCAGGGTGAGGAGTTCACGCGCCCACCTCGCGATGCAGCAGCTCACGGATCTCGCCCGCGACCTCAGTACGTCCCGCGTCGTCGAGCAGATCCTCCGCTATGACGAGCAGGGAACGCATCCGACGGATCAGGTCGTGGTGCCGCCCCCGCTCTGCCCAGAGTTCTTCCAGGACGTACTCACGGTCACCGGGGCCTAGGTCGTACGAACCGTAGACGTGATGGCCGAGTTCGTTGCACAACCAGAGACGCAGTGACTCGGTCACCGCTCCGCCTGACGCAGTGCGAACGCCTCTCGGGTGGGCTCACACACCTCGGAGTGCTTCGACAGTGCAAACCCGCCTTCTCGGTACAGGCCGCCGCAGTAGACGCACAGGAAGCGGCACTTCCCGTTGACGCTCAACCCACGAATGGCGAGTCCGTAACGGTCTGCCACAACTCGACCCAGGTGCAGTGCACTCATGCTCTCTCCTGAGCTCGTCGGATCAGGCGTGCCGGGCGAGGGTGCCCGGTCCTCCGTCGATACTGCCAACAGGTTCTGCACTCTGGAACATCACTTGACGCGTGCTGGGTGAGAGGAGCAGCCCAGAACTCGCAAGTGGGGCACCAACCCTCACGCACGGGAGTCTTCCTGCTCGGTGAGGAACTCGACGTGATCCCGCCAGTTCTCGTTCTCTCCGAGAAGCATCCAGATCGTCAGGTCCGCGCCCATGACGCAGAGGGCCATAACGGCAGAGATCCACATCCCTTTCACCGACGATCCGACGAGTACCACGGCCGCCGCCACACCCTGGAGGACCGTAACGATTCGACGCGTCCGGTTCACGACTCTCCGTATCCTTTGCCGGCCATCAGCCGGGCCTCCTGACGTGCCACCTGAGCTTCCCACTCATGCTTCGGGAGACGACCCCGGCCCGGAAGCGACGACCCTTCGTCCACCAACGTGTCGCCCCCACGGCTCAACAGGGCATGGAGTTCGTTGTCGGCCGCCTCGAGGAGCTTCGTGGCCTCGACGACCATTTGGGTGGCCTGACGGAACCGACGGAACGACCGGTCGCACGCGGCTCGGAACAGGGCCGGCTCACCGAGCGCGGCGGCTTCGGTCGAAGAGGATGTGCTGCCCCCGGAGACCTGGGCGGTGTCGCCTCTCGAGGTCCGATCCCCAGCGTGATACGCGTGGGCATAGTTGGCGACCTCTCCGTACTTGTCGTAGAAGCCTCTCCTGCGGGCTTCAGCGGCCCGTAGAGCCTTCGCGAACGCTTCCAGGGCACGATGTGCCGCAAGAGGGGTTTTCGTCCTCAAAACGCCACGATTTCTCGAGTCGCGGTCATTGGGTTGTTCCCCCCGAACCCAAATCCGCGATCCGTTTCGCAAGTGACGAGGCGACGTCGGGCGTTCCTCGTTCGCCGCGTTCACGTCGTCCGAAGTGTTCAGCGAGCTTGGCCTGCACCTCGGGAGACGACAGGAACCGGTCGGCGCGTTCGATGTCCTCGGGGGTCATGGTCACGATCTCGTCCCAGATTTCGATTTCGTCTGTCATGGGTTGGGTTGTTCCCCCTACTCGACAACCCGCGCGGCAGCCTTCGCGCGTTCGATGACTTCTCGACGACCGTCGCCCGCCCAACGATCGGGAATCAGGAGCGAGTCTGGGGAGGAGGCGATCCGAGTTCCGATGTCGTCGATGTCCCGCACCAACTCCAGGGCGCGGTCGCACTTCTCGACGAGGGCCATGTATCGCCCGCGCAGGCGGTGGATTGAGTCGGCGACCGCCAGGAGATCCGGGTCGACTTGCGCGCGGTCACGTTTGGTCATCTACTCCCCTTCCAGAGAAGAACCCAGAAGGTTCACCCGACGTCGTTGATCATCAGGGCGAAGACGCAGCAGACCGCCACGACGCCAGCGAGGACACCGAGGGTGATCAGCGCGTTTGGTAGCCCGCCGAGCATCCACGCGCCGAGACTCGACGCACCGATACAGACGGCGAGCGCCCACGCCATGACGGTCATGATCATCGCGAACCGTTCCTGTTTGGGTGAACGGTCGCGCGCTTCGGAGACCATCGGGTTCGGTCGTCGCATGTTCATGTCACGCTTTCCTTTTGGGGTTGGGTGTTGAGACAGATAGGCCGCGCGCCGATATTCATGACGCGAGCCCCGGTAGGACTTCCTGGCCCAACCGTCGGGCAGCCATCTCGCAATACCGCTCGGACAGTTCGACGCCAATCGCGCGACGGCCGAGATCCTTCGCAGCACGGAGCGTCGACCCCGAACCCATGAACGGGTCAAGCACAGTCTCGCCCGGCCAGGTGGAGAGACGAATGGCCCGGCCTGCGAGTTCCGTCGGGTACGGAGCTGGGTGATCGCGTTGGAACTCGGGGCGGATGTCCCACACGTTCGACACCAAGGCCGGCCAGTTCCCGACCGGATCACGCCATCCTTTAGCGCCGGCCGGCGTTTCACGCAACCACTGATGCTTGAAGTGGACGAGGACAGCTTCCCAATCTCCACGAAGGTTCGGCGCGGATGGCATCTCGTAGCTTCCCCACGCGGTCCCAGAGCCGCGCTGTGACGTCCATGCGATCATGTCGGCGGGTTCCATCCCGGCGTCCTCGAGCGCCACAGACCACCTTGCAGCGAGCGACTGGCGGGCCTTCAACGACCGACCGTCGCATGCAGGACCCGATCGTCCCGCTCCTCCCGGGACTTCCTGCACGACTGGAGCGACGTTCAGCCACGACCTGCCGCCGGACGCCAGGATCCGCTCGATCTCGCCGGCGCACATCGAGACGAACTCCCAGTAGGCGGTCCAGTCCATGACGTCGTCGTGCTCGTCGTATGAGATCCCGACGTTGTACGGCGGCGAAGTGACGACACACTGCACGACGTCATCGAGGGGAAGCGACCGGGCGTCGCCGTGGTAGATGACACACGTTCCGTCGTCGTAATACGGCTCAGTCACCCGTCGCGTCCTTTCTGGGGGAGAACTCCCCACCAACCCGCGCGGGACGCCACGTCGGGAACGGTCGATGACGCGTCCAACCGGCAATGCGGCCAACACGGAGAGCGCGGGCGTCGATCACCTCGACGATCTGCAACGTCTCGGGACCAGCAGTTATCCAGTCGGCGCGTGCGAACCCCTGGCCGGAAGCGATGGTGATCCTGCCGGTCGTTCTCTCGGGCACATAGGTCGGTTCGCCCCACACCGCGCCGACGAGGATCAGAACTCCGAAAATCAACAGAGCCGCGGTCACCTACTCCCCCATTCGATCGGCACCGAGGAACTCAACCTCGTCGAGCGAGTACCGGAGGGGCGGCGACGGGTACTCGTACCGGGATCGCATCCCGGCGTCCTCCAGCGCGTCGTTCATCAGGTGCACTCGGTGAACTTCCATCCGGTACGCGTAATCGCGCATCGCGTTCACGTCAGTCGGGTCCTGCGGCGGGTACGGCTCGTTCGGAACTGATCTTGCGGGTGCCGTCATTTGGTGTCCTGTCGTTCGCCTGCTGCACGCTCAACCCAATCCGGGGGCCGCGCGGCGAGGGCCGTCACAATTCTGAGCCCGTCACACGAATCGCACCAGACGGGAACATCGACCGCGTACTCGTCGTGGACTGTGCGGGTGTGGCCGCAGGAGAGCGTCGCAGTCCTCACCGGCCGATCGCTTTCGTTTGCCAGTAGCCAGTCGGGAACATCTCCCGGAAGAAGGACAGGGCCTTGTGAGCAGAGTGCACTCGGTTGCCTTGTGTGTCGCCCGATTCGGTCTCGACTGCGAGCTGGCGCAACTTTCGGTACGCACCGTCGACCTCGCTGGTCCCGACCTCACCCCAGACCTCGGCGTTGAGGACGGGGACCATTACTCGGAGCGCTGCGGTCATCTCGGCCGAGGACCATGACGGGTCGGGTGCGTCAACCTCGATCAACAGAACCCGTCGCTTAGTGAAGGGCGGCGCGATGTGACCAGGAGCTTCTTGGTGGGTCATGCGGTCTCTCCAACTGCTCGCAAGGGAGGAAGATGGTCACATTTCGTCGCGTTTCCTTGCGGGTCGAGCATCCATCCCGTCGAATCGCAACGCGAACAGCTTTCTGCTGAGAGAGACAATGATTCCCGTCCCGTCCCGGACGTTCTAGATACGAGATCTAGATCCGTCCTAGAACGAATCAGTTTCATCCCGGCCTCTTCAGGAGTCCGAGCGCCCTTCTTCTCATTGCAACGACGGCACGCAACAACGAGGTTGTCGATCGTCGTGTCACCACCACGCGAGGCTGGAATCACATGCTCGAACACGGCACCCGTCTTGCCCTTGCGGTCCTTCCAGTTGACCTCCACGGCGCAGTACTGGCAGGAGTCGCCGTCACGGTCCCGTACGGCCTTCGCCAGACCGTTCCGGTACATCTCTGACCGGAGGCGCGCTATCTCCCTGTCGTGAGCCTTCTGGGCCTTTGAAGGGTGGAACTCGAGGAAGTCGTGGACCATCCAACCGTCGTCGACGACTTCCCAACGTCCGACCTCGACGAGCTTCGCGGCCCTCCGTTTCGCTGCGGGGATTCCGATGCCGAGGTTGTGCAGCGCGTTTGTGTGGATGAACCCGTCCGTCTCATGCCGCGCGCAGTAGATGATGCCGCGCACGTCGAGCAGCTCGGCCAGGGGGCCGGCGGCGAGGATCTTCGGGTGGTCGGGGTAGTTGTCGTCGACGCGTGCCCAGCCCATCAGTGTGCCTTCGTTTCGTTCATGTCGTCATTGTCCGCGTCGTTGTCTGTGGGTCGCTACGTGGACAACCTTGCGACTTTCCTGTGGGTAACGCAGTCCGGTTTCCACAAGCCAACGCGAATGTCGTCGTCGGCGTCACCGTGAACGGCCGACCCAACGCTTGCTTGTCTTCCGACCACCGTCGGATCGTCACTCCGCGCGTACTGGCCCGCACTGAACCGACAACGAACGAGCCGCCCGTGAGGGCGTCGATCACGTCGCCCGGCTCGAGCCTGATCGCACGGACCGTCGTCACGCGCAGACCTTCGTGCGGGCCTTGCGGACCTTCTCCCGGTCCGTCTCCGTCAACCCACCCCACACGCCGTACTGCTCAACCATCCCGGCCTCACGGCAACGGTCCTCTACTGGGCAGCGCGCGCACACCTTCTTCGCTTCCTGGGCGAGCCGGTTCTCTCCCGACTCCGGGAAGAACGCCCGCGACGGCATATCTCGACATGCGGCTTCCTCGACCCAGGCACCAACGTTCAGTCCCGACAGAAGACGCGACTTCGACACCGCATTCATGCGCCCGAACCCCTGCACTGAGGTTCGTCGACCCGTGCGCGGACCGCGAATCGGCACCACCACCCGGCACGACAACACCGATCTGGGCGTCGGTGAGTCAGCCGGCATCGCAACGTCGACCACATCATCACGTCGGCTCCCATCCGGACGTGACGCGCATCTCGACCCGGCCCATCAACGAGGTCGGTGACGGCTTGTTCGACCCGTAGGAGGCAAAGTTCGCCTCGGTGCCGAAGAACTCCTGGAGGTACTTGAACGCTTCGCTCTTCGAGTCGAACCGGACCGGCGGCACGTAGTCGGACCCGTCACGCCGCCAGCCGATGACGGCGTAGTACGTGGTCGTGACCTTCAGCCTCGACTGGATCGGCAGTCCCTGATCGCTTTCCTCGCCGACCATCACGACATTGCCGCGCAGAAGGTCATCGACGTCGCACTTCCCGAAACATGCGACCATCTCGTGCCAGCCGCGGAATGCGTTGAGCGTGTCGTGGGGCTCGATGCGACGAAGTTCGAGCTTGATCACGTTCGGCGGCAGCCCGGCCTGCCGTGGCATAACGCGCCCACCAGACTGGTGCCACTCCAAGATGTCGAGCTGGTAAGTGCGCTGCACAGCCCACTCAACACCCGAGATGACGATGCAGTCGCCGGGCACGACGTCGATCGCCCGCTTCATCTGCGCCGCGCGCTTGCCGCGCTCATCGCGGAGCCACCGAACCACGTTCGCGATGCCGACCGCGGCTCCGCTGGAGACCATAACGAACTCACCCCCAGCCTTCCCCTGCGCGTGCAGGGCGTCGAAGTCAAACATCCTCCCTTCAACGAACAGATGGCCCGCACGATCGTGATACGTGTCCATCTCCCAGTCGTGGTACGTCTCGGCGTCGGGATTGTGCTTGGCGTCCATGTCAGTTCCCTTCAGGTTGTGCCGCGATGAGTCGCTCAGCGACAGCGCCGATTTCGACCGCGAGCCGAGCGGCCCTCTGAGCGTTCGGGTCGGTGATGTACGCCTCGATCGGATGGAGATCGGGGTCGAGTTCCGTGATGACGAACTGATGCAGCTCGTACAAGGCGCACTGCGTGTCAACCAGCAGACGCGCCCGGATCTCGGAAACCTTGCGTTGCCGCCCGAACATCACTGAACCCCCGAACCGCCAGATATCGGCGTCATGCGCCTCTCCTTGCGTCTTCTTCCTCGCGTCGTCGACATGCGTCCGCTATCGCGTTCTGACGTCTCCCCCACTCCAAAACCGGATCGGATTTCGGAGCACGTTTCGCGACGACGAGAACGGCGGCGAGGCAGACGAGACAGAACAAGAACGCAAACGGAAGCGAGATCACCGGGCCGCCCTCCGCAACGCTTCGATCTCGTCGGCCGCCCAATCGAGCAGCAGACGCAACCGCAACCCGTTCACTGGAGGGAACGTCACCTGTTTTCTGAGTCGCTCCACGATGTCGTCTCCGCCATGTTCAGCGAGCTCGAGCACGTCGGGGGCCATATCGCTCATCAGAGCCTCCAGGGCGATATTCCGGCCGCGTCGAACAGGTACTTGGCGGCTTGGACGTTGCACCGTGCGACGGACCACGACTGCGCCGGCTCGAGCTCGGGACACGCAGCACGCAACAGGTCGTCATGCCGTAGGAGCTGGAAGACGCCGGCTGAGCCGCTCGAGCCGTTCCGTGCGCCCGGCTGACAGTTCGACTCTCTCCACGCGACACTCTCGGCCCAGTCGGACGCGGGTCCGAACGTGGAGACGATCAGGTCGTGTACCTCACCAGGAGGACAACGACGCGACGAAACGGGCACGGGCGCGGAGACGGCAGGCCCAAGTGTCGAGGGTCCGATCAGCCCTACCCCAGTTCGGCGGGTCGATGAGTCCCGCTTCTTATCTGCCGCCTCCGCGTTCTTTGTGAGGGCAGCGAACCAGCGGGCACGCTCCACCGCGACCGTCCACTCAATCGCCCTCACCGGAAACGTCGTCGAAGTACTCACTGTCACCGCCTCTCGTTGACTCGTTGTTGTGTGTCCGGTGGCGACCGGACGTGAACCACCACATGCAGAGGTCAGGACGGCGACGAGTAGCCCGCCAGCCAACACATAGCTTCGGAGTGATCGCACGCGTTCATTTCGCTCCTGAGAGACGACTAGGGCCCGCGCCGGCGCGCGGCTTCAGGCACGGTGGCCTGGGCACTCACCACTTCCAACATCTCGTCAACGTCGGACGGACGCCACACGAACGCGTCCCACCCGACCGCCTCGAACCACGCCAACCACTGGGCCTGCTCCCCAGTGAGCTTCCCCGTCTCGGTTTTCAGTTCGGCGACGAACGCCCACCCCTTCGCCGGATGCAACGCGATCAGGTCAGGGAACCCGGCACCGTCACCCGCGACGGCGGTAGACCAGCCGCCCGACTGGGTCATCCCAGTACGGAAATGGGCCACGACCCACCCGTGAAGTTTCAACGCTTCGAGGACTTGGGCTTGCCAGTCCTTCTCTTTGACGTCCTTGTATGGGTTGAACTTCGAATACCGGCCGTGCTTCATGCGGTCATCCCCTCGGGGCGCAACAAACCCAACACCGACGCAGCCGCAGGATTCGAATGGGCGAACGCGTGACTCTTCGCACACAAATAGAGGCCACGGTCCGGGTCGTGTCGGCCCGCATCACGGTCGTTCGGTTCGACGTGATGGCAATGCTCACCCTTGTGAGGCTTGTCGGAGCAGACGAACCCGCCCGGGCCGATCAGTCCTGTCGCATCGCACACTCCCCAACTTCTGGTGGAGACGATGAGACGGAACCGGGCGAGCGCCGATTCTTCGCGGCGTGCCTTACGGCCCCGCGGGTTCGGACGTTTGTATGTGTGAAGTAGGTGACGGTCCCAGCGGAGGCACTGGACGCCATCGCGGACGTGGTCACACCTCACCGCGATCCCCCCAATGGGAGCTGCGGGTTGGCGTCGTTGCCGTCGATCCAGCGGGCCAACCGAGGAGCGTTCTTCGCCGGACCGAACGCCAAGAACGTCCCATCACACGAATCCGCATGGGTCGCCCACCCGACAAGCCGCCGGTTCGAGTTCACCCGACCGACATGCACCCACTTCCCCCGCACCCGCGCCTCTTCCGCAACCGCACGCGCATGTTCACCGAGTTTCCATTCGGTCGACCCGCCAATGAACAGACAGTCGAGAACATCCCACGGCGGAGACAGATCCTCAGTGCCGTCCTGCGCCACGTAGGCGACCGGATAACGGGCCTCATGCACGACCGGGCAGTACTCCCAGAACCGTTCCAAGGTCGCCGCAGCGTCGCCCACAACGTCCGGGACGACCGCGAACAGGCAACCGGCCCGCGGATGATCTTCTCGTTCGAGCCACGACCGCCACTTGGTCTCGTCCCACCCGGCCGAGAAACAACCGTTATCCGCCGCCCACAACCAGCCGGCGCGTGGCCGGTTCGACAACGGCTGACACATCAAGCCGATCTTCCGACGGTCCAACATGTCAGCCACGGCCGGCTCGCACGGGCTGGTCCCGAGATACAACACGGCGCACCCCCCACGCCACCGGGGTTGCCAACACGACGAAAAACACCTTCGCGACGGCGAGCTGCCACCAGCCGTCGAACGTGTGGAACGCGAGCCGGAGAAAGAGCGCACTGTCGACCACGGACGCCGCATAGCCGGAGACGGTCACGCCGACCAGGAACGCGCGGGTTGTCCCACGGTTCGCGAGCGGCGTGAAGATCAACGCGTCGGTGGATTCGGACCACAAGAACGCGCTGCCCGACGCGAACGCCAACGCGGGTGACGCAACCCACCATGAGAGAAGCGTCCCGGCCGCGATCGCCGCCCATGCCCACTTCCGGCCAAGGAACAGTTGAGCGAGGTCGCGGAGGACGAACGCGAAGCCGACCACCCACACGGCGGAAGGGACCGGCCCCACGAACGGCGCATCCCAGAATCCGTGACGTTCCAACCACCAGTTCGCGAACGGGATCGACAGAAGGAACAGGACCAGGGCCGCAGCCCCGACCGACATGCGAGAACGATTCACGCCAACCTCCAGACGATCATGGGTCGGTTACACGCCGACAGTCGCGTCTCTCCCGAATCGACCAACACACCACGCTTCGACAGACGCGACCGGGCCGTCTTCACCGAAGGACCATGCGGATGAGAGAACCGCAACACGTACGCGAGTTCGTCGTCCGTCATTGGCCCATGCGCGTAGAACGCGGTCTGGATGTCTGTTTCGCATGACGGGTTGATCTGTCGTGCTGCTTCGCGTGATGTGTGAGGGTCCGCATGACGGACACCACCAACCGGAGCAACACCAAACAACGGGAGCGGAATCGCAACGTCGGTCAAGCGTCCGCCCCTTCGCGAGTTCGGGGCCGCACATGGGGAGACGTAACGGCCCCTCCGTCATTCGCGGACTCGGGTGCTCTCCCAGATCCGTCCGCCAACGACGACTTCTCCAACTGGGCGAACAAGAAATAGTCGCCCTTCGTCCACAACGCGAGCCCCAAACCGAGCCGCATCGCACACCGCTTCAACGCATCCGACGCCGCGTCTTTCATGCGTGCGCCCTGCGACTTCCAGTTCGTCGGCTTCTCGCAATCGCCGATCTCGGTGACCGTCACGTCACGTCCGTCGATCGTGCATGACAACGACGCCGTCACACCCTCAACGAGCCCTTCCGGGCCGTAGACGATCTGCTCGACCTTGAACGAGTACGGGCCGACAATCGTGAGGAGGATCGCCGTGATGACGTCATGGCCGATGTAGTCGCCGTACTTCCCTTGCGGGGCCTTCATCACATACTTGGCGGGGACGGGCTTCGCGAGGCGGGCGAGCTGCGACAGTTCGGTCACTCTGCCTCCCCTCCGTCAACGCGTACGTCGTGGTAGGCGTCGAAGTGCTGCACGGACGTGAACAGCCGCGACCCGATCCGATCGTCCGGATGGTCTTCAACGTCGAACGGACGCGGCTGGTAGTTCCGGACGGCGGCGAGGACACGTTGGTATTCGGCTTCGCATTCGGCGTCCCAGGCAGCGTCCGATTCGGCGTCGAGTGCAGCCATGCGCGTCTGGAACGCATCGAAGAACGGCATCAGTCCGTCTCCACGTACGCGAGTAGGAGCGCCATCACCGCACGCAAGTTCGTCTCCACCGACCTGTCCCCCGCGACGTACTGGGCGCACAAGTCCTGCACGAGCCGTACGTTCGTTGTGAGGAACGCGAACGCGTCGTCGGGTAGTCGTCCGTCCGCGTTGTAGGTGGCGGCACGGTCGAGGACGCCGTCGAGTGCGTGCGCGCCGAGAACAACGTCAGTGATGCCCGACTCGACCGTCACTGGCCGGCCCCGCAGTAAGAGCACGGCCCCGACCAGACGAGTCCTTCGTCGTCGTATTCTTCGACGGTTCCGGTCCCATCACATTCGTGGCAGGTTTCGGTGCGGAACCATGCGGCCCGGTCGAGCTGGTCGAGAACGTCGCCCGAGAACGTCATGCGAGGTCGGCCAGTTCGAGCTTCAACGCGACGTCGTCCATGAGGTCAGCGACGACGTCGCCCGATTCCTGCGCGTCGTTCCAGATGCTCAACGGGTCATCGACGGCGAGGAAGGAACGGACGGCGGCGAGCGCACGCTCCGCACGCCGGATGCTGCCCGTCACGCGGTAGGTCGCCGACACGAGACACTGCGCCTGGGGAGTCGACATTGCCTTGCCGTCCCACCATCCGTTCGTGCGGATCAGGTCGGCGGCGGCTCGGAGGTCTGCGACCGTTTCGGTGTTGCTCACCTGGCGTCTCCCTCATTTCGGGGTTTGCGAGTTGGGGGACGAGCCCGACACAGCACGCCGTATGAGCAGGGGGCGTGCGACGTGTCTCTGCCCGAGGTCGTCTTGGATGTGTGAGCTCGTCCCTCCGTCGATCGGCCCGGCAATCCCCGACGCGTTCCGGGCGGGGGGAGACGCGGGCGCGGGGCCGCTCAGGCCGATCGACGCAAAGACGAGGTCAGTACGGTTCGTGGCTCCGTCGTGTGCAGAGCCATCCGGCGGTTGCGATGAGCGCAACGAGAAGGAACGCGTTCAGGACCGTCTCACCAGTCACGACACGTCCTCCGGCCAACGGGCGTAGAGCGTGTACAGGCCGTCGGAGTCGGCGCGGCCGGTAGCTTCTGCCCCTAGCTGCTTGAGCCGCTTCTGAGTCGTGCCGTACTGGTTCTGCCTGACTCCGGCCCTGGCAACGGCCCACTTGCCCGGGTGCTCGCGCAGTTGTGCGACGAACGCCTCCCACTTCGGGGTGCTGCGTCCCGCCACGGCGGGTTCCGGCGGGTCTTCCCAGACGATCTCCGGCCCGGTCATGCCGCGTCCTGAGGCTGCGGGAACGCCTCGTACCAGCGGGAGACCGTCCGGGGGTCGACATCGACACCCTTCTTCTCGAGCCGCTTGGCGATCTTCGAGAACGACAGCCCTTCGTCTTCGCGCATCTCCCGGATGAGCCCTTCGAGGCGTCCTCGGAGGATTCGGTCGTGGAGGGCGAAAGAGGAGTTCGGAGCCATGTCAGGCACTATGACTGACTTACTCCGCAGTGTCAAGCACTTTGTCTAACTCAGAACAACTACAGTTGGCTTGACAGGTTGCCGGACAGCATGCCACGCTCACGGCCGGTGCTACCTGCACCTACCGTCCCGGGCGCACCCAGGAAAGGGCACCCACATGAAGAACCGCACCCCCAACTCGGCATGGAAGACGGCTCGCGAAGATGCCCACCTCTCGCAGACCGACGTGTTCAAGGCGTTCGCACGCTCCGAACTGCACGAAGTGTTCTGGGTCGACCAGGCGAAGCTCTCCCGCTTCGAGCGTGGCGCACCCGCAGTCATCGACCCGGTTGCCAAGCTGTTCATGGCCCGCGTCTACGGTGTCGACCTCGAGACGATCGACCCGGCCGCGCACCACGCCCTCAAGTCGATGATGGCGGAGGTCGGATCTGACCTGGGAGAACTGCCCTCCTCATGCAATGACGACAGCGCAGGTAACGACTTCGCATTCGCCGCGGCTGCCTGATTCGTCCAGGTTTTGTCTTGCTCACCGACCAGAACGCGGCAATGGTTACCGACGCAACGGGGGGCTTCGGGCGGGCGGGGGACGTGCCACGCATCCGAACCACGATCTACACCTACATCAACACGCGACGGAACCTCGGCGAGCTCACCAGAGCAACCGCCCGAGACCACCGGTACACACTGCTCAACTTCGCATCCGACATGAACCTCGACGACGCCGCCCTCTCACGCGTCAAACGAGCCCACGTCGAAGAATGGATCGGGAAACTCGACGTCGCGAAGTCCGTCAAGGGCCTCTACCTGTCTCGAGTCCGCACCTTCTTCACCTGGTGTATCGAACATCGGCTCTGCAAACACAACCCGTGTGTCGGCATCAAGATCCGGCGGCCACAATCGAAGCCACGGTCGATGAAACCGACCGACACGTCATTACTGCTCGCCCATGCGGACGACCCGCGCGTCTACCTCGCGATCCTCCTCGGCGTCCAAGAGGGGTTACGGCGTGCGGAGATCGCATCGTTGACGACCAGTTCGATCGACTGGGACGACGCCACCCTCACCGTCGTCGGGAAAGGCGACAAGGAACGGTTCGTACCGATCTCGGCCGAGTCGATGGCTGCCCTCGAACGGTTCCTGACCGACTCGCCGGCCGGGCCGCACCAGCCGCTCTTACGGTCGACGGTCGATCCGACGAAAGGGATCAGTGCCCAATGGTTGGGGACCCTGATCGTCCGCACGTTCCGTGAGGCAGGGTTGAAACAACGTCGCAACGACGGCCGGTCTGCTCATGCGCTCCGCCATTCGTGCGCGGCGGACATGCTCGACCGGGGCGCAGACCTCCGGGCCGTCCAAGAGCTCCTCGGCCACGAGCACATTTCGACCACGTCGATCTACACGAAACGGACAGTGATGGTGGAACGGCTGCGGCCGGCGGCGGGGGGACGGACGTACGGTCCTCAGGTTGCTTGAAGGTTCGTGGTGTTAGCAGACTGTTGGGTGCAGAATCCGCGGTGGTTGGGTGGGGGCCACGGTCTGCGGGTGAGCAACGGAGGGCTTCGTGCCCGTCCAACCCCGACCGTGGCCCCCGCCCACTTACTAGTTATCCGTCAGAACTTGCTGACACAACATCTTGTGAGTTTCTGAGAACGGCGCGATAATCCGCAGCCTGTGAACATCTGGACGCGGGTGGGGGTCGTGTTCGTCGTCCTCTACTTCGCGGTCGGGCTCCTCCTCGACATCCCACGCTGGATCGGCGTGTTCCTCCTCGCCGGGATCGTCTGCCTGATCGTCGGATACACCCAACGCAACAACGCCCCGCGATGAAGCGAGGCGTCTGCGTAGTCGCTGTCCTGGCGTTGGCGGCTTGCTCAAGCAGTTCGGCAAGCACGCGGCGCCCAGCGAAGGTGCTCATCGTCGGCACGTCAATCACGATGGTGGCACTGCCCGACATGGGACTGGTGTTCGCCGGGAGGCGCGTCATCCCTCGTGTTGGGCCGGGGAGCACGGTCGCGTACGCACTCCCGAAGTTACGTCGCCTGCTCGCCCAACACCCCGACGCCGTGATCGTGGAGTTGGGCGCCGACGACGCGTTGGCAGGCAGAGCAGATTGGGTGCCGCAGTTCGATCGGTTGGTACGCGCGTTGGACGGGGCGCGATGTGTGGTGATGACGAACCTATCGGCCTCACTCGACTACTACGGCTCGAGGATTTCCCATCGGGCTTCGACCTTCGCGGTTGCTTGGGATCGGCGGCTCGCCCGCGAGGTGGGCGCGCGTGGCTGGCAGCTTGTCGACTGGGCACGCGCCGTGGAGTCGGACCGCACGTTGGTCCGGTCCGACGGATACCACCCTTCGCCGAGTGGGGCCATATGGCTCGCCGTCCACTGGAAGGCCGCAGTCGGTCGGTGCTAACGGCGCGGCCGGTATTGCAGGTGGAAGAAGAAGTTCCCGAACGGCGTCAGCCCCGTGCAGCGCGACCAATCCCACGGCACCGTCGGCGACATGAGAGCGCCCGTCGATCCTGACGGCGGCTCACCTCGGATCTTGTACGAGAACCCGGCGTTGCTCGCAGCGTTCGGGCTTCGACTGTTGACCGTGAACTGGGTCGAGGTGATGTTCGACACGTACGGCGGATACCAGGCGTTGGCCGACGAGTTGGTGAACGTGATCTCGATGTCTTCCGGGTTGAACGCGTAGCCGGCCTTGTGGGTAACCGCGATCGACGAGGTGCCGCCCGCGATGGCGGACGATCCCCAGTCGATGATGTTCGGCGAGTACGCCTGGAAGTAACGGTCCTCGTCGCCGCTCAGAGATGCGAACGGATCCGCCAAGGTGGGGACCACGTCGCAGTTCACGTTGACGCTGGTCGGGCTCGTCGCGAACGAGATGTAGGTCATGCCCGTTCCGATCGGGATCGGACACGATGTATTTGGCCCCGTGATCCTCCGGGCCGGGACGGGCAGTGAGATGACGTAGGCGCTGCCCGTACCCAGGCTGAACGTCCCGATGAACTGCAACTGCACCTCGACCACGATCGAGCCCGTCGGCCGCAGCAAGTATTGGCCCGTCTGGTAGAGCGTCGAGCCGGTGTCGTCCAACACCGGCTGCGTCTCCCCGCCCGAACCGGCACAGAGAAGTTGCGGCTTGTAACGCTGCCACACTCCGGGCGTCAGTCCCGAGAGGACGCCGCGGTTCATCGGCGGGCCTGATACTGCACATGCCACGAGAGCTGATAGCCAGACGCCCAGCCCGACGGCAAGAACGGCCGCTGCGAGTTGACGAGCAGGTCGAACAGCACCGTTGCGTTCGGTTCGGCGCGGACCTTCCATGCGAACGTCTGCGGCGTGGTGGTCGCGCCCGCCCGTACATTGACGTTGAACTGCGTGGACGTGATCGTGTCGACGTAGATCTCGCCGGGCGCAGTGCTCGCCGAGTTCGTCGGGACCACGTTGATGTCAAACGCGTTCGGCGTGAGACCGTTGGTGCCGCTCGAAGCGTGGGTGACCGTCACCGACGTGCCGTTCGATCCCGGCAGTGTCCCTGTTCCCGTCGCGACCGTGTACGGGAGAAAGAACTGGATGTAGTAGTCCTCGTTGGAGTTCATCCCGTCGGGCGGCAACGGGTCCATGAGCGTCGCACGCAGCGGCACGTTCCGGTTCCCCGCCGAGCCCTGCCACGCCCACCCTGCACCGACGAGCAGGTCGGCACCGCCGAGGGATCGGTAGGCAGGGACGGGAAGTCGCACGCCCCACACGTCGTCACCAGAACCGTACGTCGTGTCGGACGCGAACTGGATGCGTCCCTGATAGGTGACAAGGCCAGTCTGCCGTTCGTAGACGTAGTGGCCAGTGCAGTCCGCCGAGTTCAACGCCGGTTGCGTCGGGTTCGACCCGCCCGTGTGCACAAACGCGCGCAGGTCCGGTGTGAACCGTTGCCACGACGACTCTGACCCGAGGCCGGTCGGCAAGCCGCGGGTGCTCATTAGTAGTCCGCGTAGAGGGCGGTCACGCGCAACTTGTTCGTGTCGTTGCCGGTCACCGTGTGCGACACGCGCAACGTCCACGAGTTCGTGGGTAGCCACAGGTTCGTGTATTGCCGGACGTACCGGGGCGCGGTCGTTGTTGTCGCGCTCGTGTAGGCGGCGACGAGCACCTGGTCGATGAGGCTGTAGTTCGTGCCGTCATGCAGCCAGAGGTTCACGACGCCGGCCACGGTTGTGCCGGTGCCCTGGATGATGATCTCCTCGACCTTCGATCCGCTCGACCCGGCCGTGAACACCGTGGCCGTAGTTGACGGTGAGGTCAGTGACGTGTCGAAACCTGCTGCGGCGACCGATCCGACCTTCGGTGTGATCGTGTAGTTCGGGTTCGCATTGACCATGGGTTACTTCGCAATCTGTCGGGTGATGTACACGGCGCCCGCCGTGCCGCTGATGGACGTGACATCGAGGGCCTTATAGGAGTCGTCGTCGGCCAGGAAGTGTGTGCCGGAGCCGTCGCCGCCCGTTCCCTTGCGGGCCGTCGCGAGGACGCCCGACGTGATGGCCGACGCGGCGAGGGCGATAGCGGTGGAGGTCGCGGTGGTGATGCGACCCTTGGCGTCGACCGTGAGGACCACGACGTGCGTCGCGTCCCCGTACGACGCGGCCGTAACGCCAGACGTCCCGAGTGTCGGGTTCGGGTAATTGCCGGTCAGGTCGCCGCCGGCCGATGCAGTGGCGGCGAGGACATCAGTGCCGATAGCGAGTCCGAGGTTCGTGCGCGCACCTGAGGCGGTAGACGAGCCCGTCCCGCCATCCGCTACTGCGACGTCGGTGATGCCGGTCACCGATCCACCGGTGATGGTGACGTTCGAGGCGTCCTGGGTGGCGATGGTCCCAAGCCCGAGGTTGGTGCGTGCCCCCGATGCCGTGCTCGACCCGGTCCCACCGTCGGCGACCGCGACATCCGTGATGCCCGTGATGCTGCCGCCCGTGATCGTCACCGACGACGAGGCTTGCGTCGCGATCGTTCCGAGACCCAAGTTCGTCCGCGCGCCCGACGCGGTGGATGCTCCGGTCCCTCCGTCCGCGACCGCAACATCTGTCCCGCCGGCCACATAGAGGGCCGACGTGTCGGTGATCCCATGCACCGCGGTCGTGTCCGCCGAGTGGGTCGAGACGGCCGAGTCTGCGTACGCCTCCGCGGTCGTCTGGGCGGTAGCCGCCGCGCCCGCGACGTCTGCGCCGACGTCGTTGTAGTCGAGGACCACCACGCCCGTGTCGCCGTTCACCGAATCGACCGCGCCACCACCACCGGGGATCGTGACGACCGTCTTCCCGCCCGCGTCAGTGACCGTCACTCCCGACCCGACGAAGTTCAGGTCGTCCCGCTGGGTGAGAGAGATCCCCTCATCCTGGATCGTGTGGCCCCCACCGCCACCCCCGCCTCCTGATGCGGCGTCGGCGATCGCCGCGTCGATCAGGTCCAAGTTCGCGTCATAGACGGCAGGGAAGTCCTGCGGCCTGTCGGTCTCCTGGATCTTCTCGAGGTCGTAGTTGTCCGTTGTGGACATCGTCCACGCCTTTCAGGTAGCCATTCCGGTGGGCGGTCTCCCGATCTGCCGAGCCCAACAACGCGGGTCGGGAGCCGCTCGGGTTACTCGTTCGGGACGCCGTACACGCCGAGTGCAGTACCGACCGTCGTGAGAGCAACCACCCACGGCGAGTCCGCACCGAACTGGTAGACGAGGATCGTGACAACCGCGCCGATCAGCGCGGTCCACAACTTGGCGTTCTTCGTGATCCAACTAGGCACTGGGTCTCCTAACAGTGTTCTGGGGCGAGCTGACGGTGTGTGTCACGCGACAACTCCGCCAAGGAACGGACCGACGCACGCGCGTTCGTCTTCGTGTCTTCTGACACTGTCGGAGATGCGAGCGTCGCCGGGAGTGCCCTCTCGGCACGCATCCGGTTGTTGTCAACCACGCGCACGACTCCCGCACGGGTCGCATTGCCTGAATGGCAGATCCGCAACGACAGACGCCACTGTCCGTAGAACGCTCCCGTGATGCCCAACGTGAGGATCACGAACGCGGCAGTCACCCGATGTGGATGGTTTCGGAACGGCACGAGTTACCCCCATGCGAAATAGACCACGACCGCCGCCGAGCAGACGATGGTGAGGTACGCAAGACTCCATCGGTGACGCCACGCAAAGTCGCCGAACGTGGCAGTCATTCCTTGCTGTCCTTCGTCGGCCACACGAGCGGGAAGCCCATCATCCCGGCATACAACACGTAGAGGCTGGGACGTTCTGGCCCATGCATCAGGGCCTCGCGAATGGTCAAACCCAGGCCAGCGAGGAACATCAGGCTGCCGCGCGACGCGGGAGAGAGAGCCAGTTTCCATACGCGCGTTGGTTGCTTCTCGTTCTCCACTCACAACGCCCCATCCGTACGGTTCATGGTTGACCGCGAGCCCATCGGTCGTCTCCCTTTGTGGTTGGTGACACGCTGACTTACTTCGGCACTCCGAACACATGCGCCTGCGGCGACGGGTTCCCTGCGCGCCAGTTCGGAAACGAACCCGTCACGAGCACCTGAGGGCCGTGCGCCTGTGCGCGTATCGTGCCGCCGTCCAGCCATGACCACGGCGGGTCGTGCACCGGGTCGTTCCCGTGCAGGGTTGCGATGACGCCGTTCGGGTCAACCGTCGCGCCGACATTGAGGACGCCAAGCCAACGTCCGTCCGGCTGCGCCACGAGCGTGACGAGTTGACCCTTGGCCTTCGACAGATCCACGGGGATTCCTTTCACTGCGGTCGGGATGACGACCGTGGGTTTGGGCGGTTGCGATGGGCTGTCGAGACGCATCTGTGCGTTCACCGTTGGCAGGTAGCCGTAGACGGCATCGCCCGGACACTCATCGGGCACGACGTCACGATGACCGATCGCCTCATCACAGTTAGGGCCGCGCCGTGCCGCCTCTTGCGCGAGGGACACCATCGCGACCTTCGCCGCATCGGTGAGGGGTACACCCGGTCCGGCCATGTAGCAGAAAGCCCACGTTGTGTCGTTCGAGTAGCCATCGCCGTTCGCACCATGGTGCACGCCCCATCCGCGACCCTCGAAGATCCGGCCCATGGGGTCGAACAGGAATGAGTACGGAATGTCGACGTACTTCTGTTTCCGATTCGCGAACGCGTCGCCCTGAAGCTTCTTGACCAACGCGATTGACTGCGCCAACGATGGAGCGACCAGCATGTTCAGAGCGCCGACCCAGTGGTAGACGACCTTCATCGCCTCGGACGGGTCGAATCGTGTCGAGCCCCGCGACGGGTCCGCATTCCAAGCGTCCCGATCGAACATCGAGAACACCATCAGACCGGCCCACGATTCACGACCAGGATCGACGCATAGCCGGGGTCGCCGTCCCCGGACGCTTCCATGTCGCAGGTGTTCACCTCGGCCTGCATCGCCAGGAAGTACGTGTGCGTCCCCGCCGCAGCAGTGAACGTGACCGGCTTGCACGCCCCGGTCCGTTTCCCGGCGATCACATGCTCGTTCATGAACATGCCGAGCGTCGTCGTACCTTCACGGACGAACCCTTTGATGAACCCGTCGGAGACGTTCTTCACGACCGTCATCGACGGGATCACGGAGATGCGGCTCGACTCGTAGAGAGCGCAGGTGACCGACAGGCTGGTGAGCGCGGTGATCGTCGGCGCGGCCGCGATAGCCGTCTGGGAGGTTGCCGTCTCTGCGTAGCCCTCGTCCTGCCCGGACGTGTCGAGGGGCAAGAACATGCCCGGGACGCCCCGGTAGCCGAAGTAGTGGCCCGTGTCGGTCTCGTAGATGATCTGCCCGTCATCCGGGTCGGTCGGCCGGGTCGCGTTCGTGCAGACGAACATCGGGAGGATGTCGAGCGCCAACTGGTCGCGGGTGATCGCGTTGTCGCCGACCTTGATCTGGTCGGACACGTCGAACTGGAGGGTCTCGCCGTCGATGGCGACCGCGAGCGGACTGCCGGCTGCGCCCGTCAACCCGACCCCCGCAACACCAGCCGCGAGGTTGTCCGGACCGACCAGCCCATACCGCAACCCGGTCGATGCGCCCGAGTCGGCGATGATGACCGTGTCGTCTGCGCCGACCGTCAGGACACCGAGCGTCGCCGCCGCGGTCGCGACGTTCACCGAGCCTTTCGCGCCGAGGGAACCGATCGTCTTGTTGACGAGCTCGTTCGCCTCGTCCACGTCTCTGCGGCCGATCACATGCTCGACGGTCACGCCCGTGAGATGCGACGCGGCCGACGTGTCGTCCGTCCCCCGATCCGACGCGGACGCGAGCGTCAACGTGTTCCCCGACCGGGAAGTCACAAGTGCCTTCTCTTCTCCCGCAGTGCCGCGTCCGAGAGAGATCAGGAACTTGCCGTTCGTGCCCGTAGGCCAGCCGGTCGCGTCAACCAACGAGATAGAAGTCGAAGACGACGTGATGTCACCCGCCAGGGTGGTCGGGGCTGCATTCCCCTTGAAATCGCGGCGTTCGTGAGCCACAACGTCTCCTAGATCGTCTTCAGTGAAAGAAGCGCAGTGCCGTTCCAGCGGCGGTAACGCTCGTCGAAGTTGTCCGGGTACCAGTCGACGTTGTCGACCACCACCACTCGCGTCTCGTCCTGGGTCTGGTAGACGACCGCCTGCCGGGTACGCGCCAACGCTTCGAGTGCCTCAACCTCAAACGACGGGTTGTTGACCTCGCGGGACTTGTTGTTCAACGTCTGGTTGCAACGCAACAGGATCGGGACCGACAGTTGCGACCGTCGATCCGCGGCCGGGTCGGCCCGCAACGTCCACCGGGTTACCCGCGGTGACGCGGTCGTGTCGGTGCCGGAACGGTTGAGGGTCAGTTGGATCTCGAACAGTTCCGCCCGCGCACTCCCCGCCGGGAGAGTCGCCCCGTCCGCTGCCGCCGACGTTGTCGTGATCGTCCCACCCAACGCGCCGTACGACGTGCCGAAGTCGGAGGCGAGTGCCACCGAGTAGGACCCTGCGCCGGACAGGTGACGGACATCGAACTTGTAGGCGGTCTTCTCGTACGGGAGGTCGTAACCGATCCATCCCGACGTGATTGTCCCTGACGTGACCTTGTCGGCCGTCTCTGCCCAGATCCCATTCCCTGACACGGAGAACACCCGCAAGCCGAGGAACGTGACGACCGACAGGACGGTCCCCTGCGCGGCGGCCATCAGATCCGACGCGTACGCGGGTGCGGTGCCGTTCAGGGTGCGGAGGTCCAGCCGGCCGAGACCCGTGTTGGAGCTGTCGTAGTTGGTCCAGCCGAACCAGACGAACCGGTCCTGCGGCTCGAAACAGCCGACCGCGACGCCGATCGGGTTCAGGTCTCCGATCGTCAGGCCGCTCGAGCCCATCACCGCGAACCTGATCCCCCGATCAGTCCCGATGACCAAGAAGTCGAGGTATCCCTGGATCGACCGGGCGATCTCCCCGTCCGGGAGTTGCGCTGCGACTGTCGGGACGTTCAGGCCGGTCCCGTCGTCCTTGATGGTCGCCTGGTAGATCGCACTCTTGTCGCCCGAGAACCCGGAGAAGTAGACGAAGTTCGGACCTTCCGCGACGTCGGTCCATTCCCAGTCCGCGTTCGGATGCACGAAGAAGGATGCAGCGACCCCGGAGCCCGCCGTACCCGAGTGGGTGTAGATCGTCTGGTCTTTCGCAGTGAACAGACGGTCCTTCGCAACCCGGATCATCGTGGCGACATGGTCGGACGTGTGGTACTTCGCGAACGTCGAGTTGCCACGGGTCGTGTAGTGGACGCGGGTCCCGTCACAGAACCAGACCGTGTACCCGTCCGACGCGATGCTTGTGGGAGCAGTGGACGAGTCGCCGCCCGTGCCGGTCACGGTCGTCGCGGCGGTGAGATTCGTCGTGTACTTCAGGGCGTTCGTGTCGAGGTAGTAGAGGTGCGTCCCCGCGACCGCCATGAACAGGTTCGTGGACGCGGTTGAGAACTTCCGAGCCGTGACCGGCAGGAGACTGATCTGCCCTTCGGTCCACGGGTTGATCCCCGTCGAAGTACGGAACCGGGTACGGGACGACTCCCCCACCCGGTCGAGGAACGTCTGCCCTGCGCCGCCGTTCCAGGTGGAGACGGACCGTCGCCAGAAGTCCTCCGGGTTGATCGACTGTTCCCCGACCTCTTTCTCCTGGTCGGTCTGAGCTCGCAACAGCGGGACCGTCTTGGTGGAGAGAGCACCGTTCTGGAAGGCACGGTCGAGGATGTAACCGCGGCCGGCGATCGCGACGTCGTACCGGGACCCGATCGTCGGGGCGGACGCGGTCCCTTCGTAGAGCGGCGTCGAGAACGTCGCCGAGATGCTCACAGTGGGTACACCTGCGACAGTCGTGCCACTTCGGTCGCGAGCCGCTCGTTCCTGAGCGCCATGAGGGCTTGTCCGGCGCGGACGGACGCCCCGACCGGCACTTCGGACGGACGGCGCGAGTCGCCCTGCGAGTCCGTGTACGACCGTTCCGATTCCCGGACCGTCAACAGGCGAGCCGCCGCACCGAGGAGCGGGATATCGACGGCGGTGGCAGGCAGGCCCGTCACTGCGACGACGTCGTCACCGAGACCGGCCACTTCGGTGAACGGTGCCCGGTACTGCACTCGGATCGGACGACCTACCGGCAACGACGCGTCGAGACGCAACGCCACGCCGGACGGGTATTTGGTCGTGTCGGCCTTCCGGTCGAGAAGCCAGGCGGTCCGGTCGATCCTGGGCCAGTCGTTCAACGGGCCGACGTCGTTCCACCGGATGTCGTAGATGTCGATGATGTCGGTGTTCGTGGACGGCACCGCGTACGTCATCGCGACCGCCGAGCTGGTGAGCGTGAACTCCTTCATCTGGAACAGGCCCGACCCGGACAGGTCGCGCAGTTCGGCGTTGAACGCCTGGAACATCTGCCACCGCGAGAACCGCGGGTTGATGTAGATGAGCGTCCCCGCCTCATGGATCGCGGGTGTCGAGTTCAACATGCCACGACGGATCGGCGTGACCGTCTTGCCGTTCACGTCCCACACGTAGATGACCTCGAGACCGATCCCCAGGTAGGAGCCAGACTCAATGCCGTTCATCGAGTAGGTGCCGGTCAGGGAGATGTCCGTCGCGGTCATCGGCGAGGCGAGCATCTCGATCGACGACGGGATGCCGCCCTCAAGGTGCATCTCCATCTGGCCGAGCCAGTCCGCGACCGTGAACACGGGGGGGATGGGGATGGGCGGTTGAACGAAAGGGACGAGCGTCGTTGTCGCGGACATGCCGACCGTGACGATCCCGGTGTCCGCATACCCGTACGTGATCGGGTCAGTACCGCCGCCGCCGCCGGACCCGCCGACACCGGTTGCGAAGTACGCGGCGTCGTAGGGAGGGATCGTGACCGTGCTCGCGATCGGCTGCGTCCCGTCCGACTTGATGATCCAGTACGACTGTCCGAGGTCGACGGTCTTCGCGGTGCTGTTGATGTTGACGACCACGCCGCCGTTGTCGAAGTCGCGGCGGTACACACCCGACTGGGGCTGGCCGGCACTGCCGACACTGCCGAACGAGGTCAGGTCCGTCGGCGTCAACGGGGTGGTCGGGTCGCCGAGCACGTACTTCATGCACGGGTCGATCAGGGTCGAAGGAAGAACTCCCGACGTGGTCGGAAGGTCGAAGTTCGACATGAAGTCCTGGTTGCCGCCCAACGGGTCGTTGATCGCCAGGAGGTAGATCCCGTACGCGAACCGGCGGTACCACTGCCGTTGCTGCGCGGTCGTGACCGGCTGCGCCGCCCAGTACGACGAGGCGTTGTCATCGACCTTGCACCAGGCGCGGGCACGCCAGTTGTTCGCACAGATCGTGAACCACTGGTTGACCCGGTCGGTGAAGTTCGGTGCCGGACCTGTCGGGGGCAGGGACGTGTTCCCGACGTAGAACTCGAGGATCGCCCGGTCGACGTCGGGAGCAGTCGCCGGATCGGCGAAGCTCGTCTTCAGGTCCGTGATCGTGTCGTCCTGCTCACCGGACGCGTTGTTGAACCCGTACAGCCAGTCGGTGAGGTCGTAGCCGAGGCTGGTCAGTTCGGCCTTGACGTCGGTTGCCTTCTGGTATTGGGTCGCCGCGATCTCTTGCGACGTGTACGGCGCGTCCGTGACCGGGTTCGTTGGGGACCACGCGACGCCCGTGTAGTCGCCGACGTTGAACACCGGGAAGCCAGGACCGCCACCGATCGTCGAGACGTCGGCGTGCATGTCCTGGGAGCCGTCCATCGTTTCCGCGTCTGCGGGCGTGAACGTCGCCCAACCGGCCGCGTTCGACGTTGACGGCGGGGTCGACACCGCGTCGAAGTGGATGGCACGACGGCGGGCGATGAACACTGCGGGCGTGATCCCGACCGACGTGGATGTCACCCCGAAGTCGAGCGAGTACCGCAGACACGTCGTGGACGGCGACGCGATCGAGGGGAACCCGCCGAACCCGCCCGGTTGGGAGATCACATAGTTCGGCGACTTCGCCTTCGATCCGACGACATGAGACGCCGCGGTCGTACCCCACATGCCACGCACGACAGTGAGAGTCACCACGTTCGCGGTCGGGCCGGACACGGCCGTGACTGCACAGATTTCGTTGTCAAGCCTGATCCACGAGACGAAGTTCTGACAGTCGGTGCTCGTCGTCGTCGTGGTCGGCGAGGCAACCGTCCCCCGCGACGCGATCCACGGCCACGAAGCGGGAGCGGCGGTCGGCTTCCATGCGGCCGCGGACGAGACGGTGATCGTCGTGGTCGAGTTGTTGATCGCCGCAGTGAGACGCGCACCGTCCGCTTCGGTGATCGCCGAGTCGTCAATCCAGTGTTCTTCGGACGTCGTCGCGGTCGCCGACACCTGCGCGATGTTGCGCATGTGGGTCGTCGTCGCGGGAGCAACCGCGTACGCGAACGTCTTCACGTAGTCGGAAGTCGAGTCGGTGACCGCGGCCCCGTTGGTGAGCGACCCGATCGCCTGGACGGCCAGACCACCGTTCGCGGAAGTGCCCGACCCGCCCGAACAGCCAGTGAACGACGTGGACGTCTTGCCGGTGTACGTGATCGTGTGTTCGGCACCTGCGTTGTCGTAGCCCGTGAACGTCCCCGACGCAGAGAAGTTCGTCGTGTCCGCCACGTTCAACGTCGCACCCGAAAGGGCCTGCGCCGAAGTGAACGTCGTACCGGTCCCGAACCGGATCGCAGTGAGGCACGAACGGGCGTCGGTCTTTGCCCGGAACCAGTTCTCGGCCGTGTACGCAGTACCCGCCGTACAAGCGAGGTACTTCGTCTGGGCGAGCATGTCGCCCGTCGTGGTGGCGACCATCTTCCCGACGCCGGTTCCGGTGCGGGGCGTGACAGTCCCACCCGACGTCCGCGTGAGCGTGCAGTTGGTGCGGGTCACCCAGTCGTAGTTGGTGTTGCCTTCGTGGGTGCCGTCATTGCCCGAGAACGACGCGAGGGTGTTCGGGGTGAACGAGCTCGTCCGGTATGTCGGCCACGTCGTGTGAATGCCGAGCGGGGTCGCGCGTTCCGAGTCGCCAGCGGACGTCTTCGCACCCTGCAAGGTGTACGAATCGTTGAAGTACGCCGACGTACGAACGCCGTAATGCTTGAGCGCGTAGGCGAGGTTGACTGACGCGGTGCCCTTCTGCGCGGTCGACATCGGAGACAACTCGGAGCCGGTGTTGGAGTTCCCACCAGCCGTGTTGTTGTTCTCCATGTGGAACGCGAAGTACCAGTCGGCGAAGTCCGCGTAGACGCCATGCGGGTCCGTCAGGTAGTTCCCGGCGTTCTGAACGAACGTCTTCGCGGTCGCCGGGTTCGCGGACTGGCCGACGATCTTGACCGACGGTCCTACCGTGGGCGGGACGTCAACCATCAGGTCCCACTCACGAGAAACAAGGTGAGGGTGATGTCGAGCTTGTCGTCGAGCTGCATGTCGACGTGGGGGATCACGACCCGGCCGAGCATCGCGCCGCCCGTCGCCGGGGTGCCCGACCCGGCCGCGTCGAACCAGCCGATCTCGGTGACCGACTGTGTGCCCGTCGAAGTGATCTCGCCGACGACTTGGAAACTGTCGTTCGTGACCGCCGTCGTCGACTGCGCTGGGGTCGCTGACACGCGCGCTTCGGGCGACGGGTTCGCGAGCGACGTCTGCGTGATCGCCTCGGCCGTGCCGCCCGTACCGATCTGAAGGTACGTCGGCGATGCCTGCGACGACGAGGGCATCAGCCGGCCGGTGATGATCGCCAAGCCTTGGTTCGTGATCGTTGCTGCCATCAGGGGGCCTTTTCAGGATCGGGGATCTCGATCGGGATACGTCGCCCGTCCGCTTTGGTGAGGACGAGCGAGACGGTCATGCCGACAGTGAGGGGAACGGTCACGGGTGGATCACTTGGACGTTCGGGTTCAGCCACAACGACCCTCCTTCTTCTCGGATGGAGCGGCCGAGACCAACGATGCAGTCGTCGTCTCCGAAGCGGACGTGATGCCAGAGCGGGCTCGAGATGACGACACACGAACCGGCCGAACTGAGTTCCATGTGGTTCGGGGGGTCGAGACGCCAGTGGTACGGGTCCCACCGGTCGAACTTGGTGCCGTCCGCCGCGCGGTATCCCCAACAGTCGTAGAACCGGTCGTTCCGGCGGTGCATCGACATTGGTGAGACGGCCGGGAAGCCCTTCTCGATGTCGGCGAGGAGGCCGAGCATCGTGTCGGGTTCCCATGCGAGGTCCGACTCGACGTAGATCAACGGTTCGTCAACGCGAGGTGCGGCGTCGAGGACTCCGTTGCAGACCTTCGCGATGTTCTGCCACCGTTCGAGAACGTCTTCGGAGCCGAACTTCGGGCCGCCGTGGTCGATCTTGACCAACTGGTCACCGACCGTCGACATCCGTACCTTGAGCGCCCGGTACGTGTCGTCGGTCGAGTCCCCTTCGGCGATGCACAACGTCACCGGGACGTGCTCGCGGAGGGCGTTGACCTGCTCGAAATACTGGGGGATGTGGTCGGTCGCGTCGCGGAAGATGCTGGCTAGGACGACCATGCCATCCCCCGCCACACGTCGTACGCCTCACGGACCCGGTCACGGTTCAGAGACGAACGGCCCGCCACATAGTTGATCGGCACCTCACGGACGATCAGCCCTTCACGGATCACCGTGTTCAACGACTCGATCTGCCAGGCGTGCCCGTTGGAACAACAGCCCTTCCAGGAGATCGCAGCACGAGCTCGAGGCGAGTAGAGACGGAACCCGGAAGTCCAGTCGGACACCTTCACCGGAGACTTCCGGTTACATGCGGCTGCCGCGGCCCGAGACGTCCACTTCCGCCACAGATTCCCGTTGTGGGTCCCGCCGTATCCGAACCGGGTTCCGACGATCAGGTCAGCCGACGTGCCGGACTGCTGGTCGATCATGTGTGGGATCGCCGCGAGTTCGTGTGAACCGCCCGCGTCGACATGCACGACGAACGCTTGCGGGTCGATCTCATCCCACGCTTCGAGGTAGGCGGCTCCGAGGCCAGGAGACGCGTCGACCACGTCAGCGCCAGCCTCGGACGCCTCAAACGCCGTGTTGTCCGTCGAATAGTTCGACACAACAACACGGTCGACGTAGCCGCGCAGGGCGAACACGAGAGAGGCGACGGTGTCTTCCTCGTTCATCGTCGGGACGACTGCGACGATCATCGGTTTCGGATGAAGTCGTAGAGGGCTTCGGTCTTCGTCGGCTTCGAGTTCAGCTGCTGTTTGCAGGTCGGGCAGTACGCGTGTTCGGCGATGTAGCCGTCCTCGCGTGCGACCTCGTGAGGGAGGAGACCGTCGTCTTCGGTGCCGAGCGCGGCGATATGCAACAGGCCCGACTCCCACATGTGCCGTTTCACGTCGGCCGGCACCCAGTAGACGTCGTCGGGCGACATCACGTACCGGCGGTCTGCGTGCTCGAACACCTGGCCCGACTCGACCATCACCCGGTACAGCTTCGTTTCCGACTCGTGCCACTCGTCCGGGCCGTCGTACTCGGTGAGACGGTCACGGCCGAGCGCGTCGAGGAACTGATCGGCAGTGTTCTGCCAGGTGAACTCGCGGGCGACGGTCAACGCGCCTGCGTGGGCGTGGGCGAGGGCCTCGTCGTAGTTCTCGTAGACGTACTTCATGTAGTCGCAGAGTTCGTCGAGGGACGGTTCCCACCACTCGCCCGCGTCGCCGTACAGGAAGTAGTCGGCCTTCGAGAACGACGTGGACAGGCCGTAACCGAGATGCGCGAACGACGCTTGGCCGTGCGCGTTCGTGAGGATCGTCGGCATTCCCTGCGCGATCGCCTGCAACGGTTGGAGACCGAACCCCTCCCCCCGTGACGGTTGGAGGTAACAGTGCGCGTGGGCGTACAGGTCCGTCTCCGCTTGCGAGCTCAACTTGCCGGGCACCATCCGAATGCGAGGCCCGTAGAACGCCTCACCTTTCGGGTTCTTCATCATCAAGACCGGGGTCGGACCCCCACCCCACGACCCTTCACGTCCCCACAGGCGAAGGAACGCCTTGTGGGCCAAGTCGGTGCCTTTGCGGGGGCCGCTCCCGCCGATCAGGAACCGGAACTCTTGGTCGGTGGACTGACGGGGCGAGTAGTGCCAGCGGGCCGGGTCGACGCCGAGGAGGACACGTTGGACGTTCGGGTGGTACTGGGAGAACAGTTCGACGTTGTGGTCCGACGGGACCATCATCGTGTCGAACTCGTGCAGGTTGTGCCGGAACGACTCGGGCAGGACGGTCGCTTCCCACATCGTGAAGATGGTCGGGATCTGCCCCTTCCACCATCCGTTCGCATGGGTCGGGACCGACACCCAACAGGCGACGTTGCAACGGCCCGACTGGGCACCCTCACGGGGAGTGCGTCCGGGGGCCGGCAGGTCGTTGTAGATGTCGACACCGGCCTTGCGGAGCGCATCCGCGAGGAAGACGCCGAGCCGGCCGTAACCGATCGACTCTTGCGGGACGTACATCAGGTTGAGTTTCACGACGCTTCCGCCTTGAGGACTGCGACCTGATCCATCCCTTCAGTCACCCGTTCGCGGCCAAACTGGGTGATGAGGTCACGGTGGTTGAGGTCGACCTGGTCGCCGACCTCGTTCTCGAGGCGGGCACACCCGTCGATGTGTTCCGGTTGCAGGCCCCGACGACGCATCCGCTTGTAGGCGGGCATGTCGGCCGACCATTCCCGTTCGGTCTGTTCGATCTCCCGGACCCGTGCCCGCTTGTTCGGAGTCGCAGACGCCGCGATGTACGTGCCGACACCGAGGACGAGTCGCATCACCCCGCCGCACGACTGGCAGGGCGTCTCCCGCGCGGCAGTGCCGATCGGTGCGGTCCGTTCTGTGTCGCCACACTGCGCGCACCGATAGACGTAACTCGCCACTAGAACAGCTCCCATTGGTCGAACAGGTCGTCCCACAACAACGCGCCGAACTCGAGCCACGTATCTGCGTTCTCGAGCGTGTAACCGGCCGCACGGAGAGCGATCGCCTGCGGTTCGGTCACGACTTGCGGTTCGTGTCCCCCGAACCAGGTGTGCGCCACGAGGGAGTCGTCGTCGGGCTGGCGTTCGGTGACGGTCCCGTCGGTCAGGTAGTAGACGTTCCGGGCCGACTGGTGTCCGCGGTAGTGGCGGAACAGTGCGCGTTCGACGCCCGTCGTGTCGGGAAGGACGGCGGGGACGTCATGCACGACAGGCGGCGAGAAGAACGTCACTTCGTCGTCGGAGCCTGAGCGTCGCGGTCGCCGGGCTTGTGGTTACGCATGTCCATCTCGAACGCGACGTCGCCACGCTTGATCGTTCCGGAGTGCTTGCCGGCGTCGGCGTTCGAGTCACGAGACATCCGACATCTCCGTGTTGTCTTCGACCGTGACGACCTTGCCGTTGAAGTCGGTTTGGGTGCCGCACACGAGACAGAAGTACCGGTCGGTGGTCACCTGAGTGGTGAGGGATCGGCACGCGTCGTTGCCACACTTGTTCGCCATCTCTGATCCTTTCGGGGCGAGGGCCGGGACCCGAAAGTCCCGGCCCTCTTGCCGACTAGTTCGCGCCGATCGAGGAAGCCGACTCGATGCGGTACAGCGACGCCTCGCGGTAACGGCCGTACGCGCCGAGCCAGTACCAACCCATGGGCTGGAAGCGGCGCAGCTTGTCGGTGACGGGACCGGGGATCACCCGCGGTGTCGCACCGTTGCCGTCCGTGTACGAGTACGCCTTCGCGAGAGCCTGACGGCCCATGCAGATCGTGGCGTACACGTCGGTGAGGGTCGTCGAGGAGCCGGCGTCAGCGAAGATCGGTGCCCGCGGGGTGCGGACGAACCGGAATCCGTTGAAGCGGCCGATCTCGCCGTTCCACCGCTGTTCCGGTGCCGAGTAGTTCGCCGGGTTGAGCCAGCCGGACGCGCCGGTGTCTTCCTTCAGGTCGAACTCGACGTCGGGGTGGATGAAACAGGCGTAGTCGCCGTCGATGTCGACAACGTTGTTGGCGACGAGTCGGGCGAGAGCCTTACCGATGTCGGGAGCGACGATCGTGTCCGAGGACTCGACGGTCGTACGGCCGGTCGGGTCGGTCGCACCGCCGGTCGCGTACAGCACGTTGGTCCCGCCACGGAGGGCGATGCACGCGAGTTCGTCCATCGTGATCGCCGCGTTGTAGGCGATGAGGTTCGCGACGATCGGATCGAACGGCACGAACGACGTCCCACGCAGCTTCGCGGTGGTGATCATCGCGTTGCCCTGTTCCACGAGGGTCAGGGTCACCTGGGTTTCGGTGTTGGTGACGGCGTCCACGTCGGTCGACTGGGCGAGCGCCGTGGAGGCGATCGACAGGTCGTTCTCGATCGTGAAGATGACCGCCGCGCCGGGCATGGCCTGGGCGGTGGGCTGTACGTCCGCGACCGCGTCGAAGTGCAGACGGGATCGGAGGGCGTAGTCGACTGCGAGGTTGTACGCAGTCTGGTCGAGGTTCGAGGTCGTTGTTGCGGTATAGGCGTCAGCCATCGGTGGTTCCTCTGTGAGGGGTGACGACCGTTACTGCTGCATCGAACCGGCAGGCAGTCCGTGCTTGTGCATGGTCTGCACGATCCGCTGGTTCAGCAGGTCGGTAGGCCAGTGCTCTTTCACGGCTTGCGCGTACACCTGGTCGAGTTCGGCTTCGACCTGAGGTTCAGGTGTGGGGCCGGTCTGTCCGGGTGCGGCGTTCGCGCTGCGGTCCCAGGCTTGTGCTTCCGCGGCAGGGATTGCGGGCTCGGGCGGTGTCGTGACTCGTTGGAACCGCGGGTCTTCGCGGATCTTGGAGACGTCGAGTTCGCCCTTGTACGAATCCATGAACATGGCGTGGAGGTCGTCGGCAGGGTTGAGACCTGCGTCTCGGAACACTTCACGTCGGTTCAACTGCTCGAGTTGCTCGTTCGCGGCTGCGGCTGCGGCGTTGGCTGCGGCGTTGGCTGCGAGGGCTTCTTCGAGTCGTTGACGGAGAGCTGAGCCTGTTTCGTCAGAGGTCGGGTCGTCGGTCAAGGGGAACGCTCCTGCGAGTACGCCCACGCGACGGAGGAACGCGCGGGGAAAGGGGCGGCTGTTTCGCAGCAGGGACGCCAATGCCTGCCGGTAGTTGCACCCTCTGAAGCGGGATGCGTCCGCGCTCACCCCGTTGAGGGGCGGTAGTTAGAACGATCTTTGCACAGGGTGTGCAGAAACGCAAGCACCCACGGTAGAACGCGTTCTACTGAGTGGAGCCGAGGCCGGTGACGCCCTGCTGGGAAGTCCCAAACCCCGACGCCCCCGCGAACTGGGCCTTCCTGCCCGCCGCCCGCTGCTCGATACGACGCTGAGCGTTCGCATTACCACCGAACTGGGCAGCCAACTGGGCACCCGAGTCGATCACATCCTCACCGGACACCTGCGCCTGGAACAGCCCTTGTTCCTTCCCGAGTTGGGAGAACCCCTCCTGGGCCTGCTGGTCCGTCACACCCTGCGATGCCAACTGTTCCGCCGCGGACTTCCCGAGCGTCCCGTAGCCCGTCGTAGCGGCCTGACCGGCGATCTGAGCCGCCGCGAACCGGTTCTCCAGGAGAGGCTGGGCAACGGTCGGGTCCAGCCAGTAGGCAGTCAGGTGACCCGAGTCGACCCCGTAGTTCTGGGCGAGGAACTGGCGGGTCTCCGGTGACGTGTTGAACGTCGCCTTCTGGGCCGTCTGCACCCGCTGCTCGAGCTCCGCGACACTCACATCGTTGACCATGAACTTCGCCAGGTCATCGGGCGTGTCGTAGAACCCGGCAGGGAGACCGGCCGCGTGGAACATCTGCTTCGCCGTGTTCTCGTACGCGACCATCTCGGCCGGCGACATCGCGCGGCCTTCCTTCGCCAACTTGTCGTACGCCGGGAACCGCGACTTGAACTGCGGCGTACTGGGGAGTTCCTGTTGGACGACCTGGAGGCCAACCGACCCTCCCCCCGCGCCCGTGTACTGCTCCCACGCCCAGTTCGTCAGACCACCCAACCCGTACTGGTCGAGGAACTGCTTCACCACATCTTTCGCCGACGAAGGCAACGGAGTGGCAGCCATCATTTCGCTCCGAACGTCTGGGCGAGCTGGTCACGAAGGTTGATCGCGTCGTTGCGTGCGTTGGCCGTGTAGTCGTACCCGTAGGACTTGTCGGTCGTGAGGGTCCGTTGCCAGTCCAGGTCGGTCATCGGGCCGGTGATGTTCCCGTGCGCGTCGCGCGACTGGAGTGCCCGACGCCACTTCGGGTCCGCGAGGTCAACTTGGTCGGCGCTGATCCCGAGCGTCTGCGCGGCGATCTGGATCTTCGGGTCGGCGAGTTGGCGGACCGTGAACCCTTCGTCCAACTGTTTCGCGAGGGAAGGGAACGCGAGTTTCGCATGGTCCTTCGCGAACTCGGTGAACGCGTCGGTGGTGGACTCACCCGAGTTGATCTTCTTCGACCAGTCGAGAAGCGTTGAGTCTGCGATGCCCATCCCGAACTGCGACGCGACCCCACGCAGAGCAGTGACCGTGTCCTTGATCTGGCCGGGCCGCAACGTCTGCGCGGACGCGTGGGCAGCCAACCGTTGCGCGATCGTGGCCGGATCGAGACCACCTTCGTTCAACGCCCCGTCGGTCAAGAACTGCAACTCTTGGGGGGTGAGGATGATCCCCTGCGTGCCCGCGATCTGGGTGATCTCGTGCGCCATGTCGGCGCTGCGTTTCGCCGCGGTCGCTGGGTCGGACAGGCGAGACGTTTCCCACGCCCGTTGTGTCGCGGGGACCGTCTTCCAGTAATCGGTGCCCTGCAACTCCTGCGCGAACTGTTCCTGCGACCAGGGGGTCTGCGACGCGACCGACTGCGCGAACCGCGACCAGAAGTCCCCCAAGCCGGGCAGGTTCAGGAACGGTGCGAACGCCGGATACTTGTCGGCGATCGCCTTCGCGAACTGCGCACCCGCGGCGAGGTCGGCTTGAGAGGGCATCAGCTCAGTCCTTGGAGTTGCTCGAGAGTCACTTCACCGCCACTGGCAGCGACCGCAGCTTGGAGGTTCGTTCCCTTCGACCACACGTCTCCGCGGTACCCGCCCCACGGAGTCAGACCAGACGATCCGAGGAGCACCTTCGCCGCCTTCGCGGAACCTTCCAACGTCCCCAGTTGGGACGGGTCGACGCCGGCCTTCTGGAGTGTCGGACCCCAACCGCCGTTCAGGAGGTTGATCTGGAACAGGCCGTGCGACTCGTCACCCGTCGCATGGTTCCCGTTGTAGGCGGCGGTCTTGTAACCCGATTCTCTACCAGCGATCGCGGTCAGTGCCGCAGCGTGTACCGCGTCGATCCCTTGCGCGCGGAGGGCCTTGTAGACCTGCTCGGGAGTCACGTCGCCCGACGTAGCCCCTTGCGTCCCACTGTCCTCGGTGGGTGCCCCAACGCCCGCCTGGGCGGCCTGCAAACCGCCAGAGATCAGTGCGGCGATCTTGTCGGGCTGTTGCATCCAACCGGCATCCTCCGTCGGGTTCACGCCCACACCGTTCGGGTCCTGCGTGTACGCCTGCGGCGACGCACTGTCGCGGGCATGGACGGGTTCGATGTGCCAGTTCTCCCACGACATCGGGAACACCAGACCGAACCGGGCCGCGTTCGCATGTGCCCAACCGAGATCACCCGCGAGGTCCGCGGCGAGACCCCGATTGTGGTTCGAGTGGCCCGGAGGAGCGACCCACTTCCCTGCGCCAGACGGTCCGTACTTCTTCACTGCCTCCGCATACAGCTTCGCTTGCAGGTCGTTGTCCCGATATCCGGACGTGACGCGCAGCCTGCCACCAGACGCGGCGATCATCGCGTCGAGAGCTTGCTTGAACGACGGGTTCAAGTCCTGCGTGTCGACCATCACTTACCTCCCGGCACCGAAGTAGACGCCAGGAGGTCCTGGAACTCTTGTGAGCGGGACGCCATCCCGTACGCGACCGCGTCGCCCTTGTCGTGCTGCATGATGTAGTTCTCCGCCGCCGTACCAAGAGACGGCGCATCCGTGTAGGTGCCGTTTGGATCGGCCGTGTTCCCGGCCTGCACGACCGCCTTCTCCTGCGCCTGATACCAGGCAGCGAACGCGTCCTGCTGGGCCTTCGGGAGACTCACACCCCCAGTGAGTTTCACTGCCGCGGCACGGAACGCCGCCTTCGAGTCCTCGGGGTTCGTGATCTTCGCCGCCTGCCCCGTCGACGCGCCCTTCACGCCCGGAGACGTGTTCATCAGATACGTGAGAGCATCGTCCTTGTTCGCCCCGTAGGCGTTCGCGGTCGTCAACAACGTCTTGTACGCCGCCGCGGATGTCGTGTCCCACCGTCCGAGCACGACGTTCTTCGGGTTCAGCAAGCCGGCCTGCACGAGCTGTTCCTGCAACGGACCGATCGACTCCGGATCGTTCAACGGAGCCCACTCATCACCCTGCACGTACGGTTCGGACTGGATCGACGTACCGAGCGCGTTGACGTCCGCGACCTCGCCCGGTTGGGTCTGGCCCGGCAATCCCTCCAACCCGCCCATCCCCGTCGGGCTGACCTGATGGGTTGCCGGCTTGAACCCCTTCGGGACGCCGAGCGGGTTCGCAGTCTGCGTCGTCCCCGTCGGGAGCGGAGGAATGCCGAGACCCGCGAGGGGATCTTCGGACGTCGGGGTCGTCTTAGCCATCAGTCGTGTCCTTCGGTGCGACTTCGCCTTGGAAGACGTAGTTCCACATCGTCGTGAACTCCGGCATCTGTGTCGCGATCTGATCGCCAACCTGGAACAGCCAGTCACGCAAGTCCTGCATGTTCTTCGACGTCGAGACCCCCTGCGCGCGAGAGCCCCGGTTCTTCTGTTCGGCCAACACCCGATCCCGTGCCGCCAAGTAGACGGTCGCCGCATGAGCGAGCGGCGTCTCCGCGACCGTCTTGTCTTTCAACGCGCCGCGGAGCTCGTCGATCTTGTTCTGCCGGGTCGCCCGCGACACTTGGATCGACTCGTCTTGGAAGCCCGGATACTGGTCCTTGATCTTCTGGCGGACCGTCGCGAGGTAGTCGGTCTGTTCCTGCGTCAACGACGCGGGGAGACGCTTCCGCACGGTGTCGTAGATCGCGTTCCCGAGACGGGCGTCAGCGAGGAGGGACCAACGACGCACACCCTCCGGGCCGTTCATCGCCTGAATGTCGCCGCGTTTCACTGCCTTCACGTACGCGTCGTTGTCATTCCCGCCGCCTTGTGGGACCCAGTAGCCGTAGACGTTTGGATACTTGCGGGCGAAGTCAGTGTGCTGTTCTCGCCACGCCAAACCTTGCGCCGTCGTCGGGACGCCATAGATCGTGCGAAGCCCCTGCGGCTCATTCGCGAAAACCCGATCCGGTCCGTACTTCCCGACGAACTCCAGTAGTGCTCCGTACTCGTCACCTTGGTGGGCGTCGAGCATCGTTCGGTAGTCGTTCGTCATCTTCCACGTTTCGAGCAGCGACCCATCCTTCATCTGGGTTTGCGGCTCGACGTTCGGGGCGGACGGGTTCACGAACTGTGCAGCACCACGCCAGAAGTAGAGCTTCTGGGCGTCCGCGAGAGACGACTTCCACAACTTCGCCTGCGCGCCCTGATCGGTGATCTTGTACGCGCCCGTGGACATCTTGTACTGGTAGACCTGCTTCGCGAGGTTGCTGAGAACGCGCTGCTGATTCTCCGACTGGCCCATAAACGGCACCGACTGGAACCAACCCGTCGTCTTCAACTTGTCGAGCCAACCAGGGAACAGTTGCTCAAACGTCCCGCCGTTGTAGTCCGGCGACCCGTACGGGAGGAGGAACTTCTTGAGCCCCTCCGGAGCGGACGTGTGCGGCAACAACATCGCAGCGGGGATCTGCACCGCCGGACCGAAACCCGGCAACCCCTGCCCGATGATGTTCAGACCCTTCACCGGCGCGGTGATCGGGAACGGCACACCCGCCAGGTGTTTCATCACCCCTTCCGGGACGACCGTGTACACCTCGGCCTTCTGGGCCGGGTCGTAGTAGAAGAACCCCGACTCGCGGGCCGCGGTCACACCCTGCTGCACACGACGGATCGTCTGCGGATTCTCGACCGACAGTTTCGCCCACTTCGTGAGGACGTTCTTCCACGCCTCACCGAACGGGATGATGTTCCGCAGCGTGTCCGTCGCCAACCCACGCTCGCCCGGGTAGTAGAGCGAATCGTGCGTGACCTGGAGGGCGTGACCCTTCGCGACCGTGTCGGCCTGCTCGAGCGACATCTTCGCGTACGTCGCGTCCTTCACCGAGTTCGTCAGCCGCACACCGTTCTCGCCGGCCCGTTCAACGATGCGGGCACGGTCCGCGTCGTCCAGGTACGGGAGGAGTTCGTCGACCTTCTTGAAATATGCCTGCCGGAACGCGGGTGACCGGGTGAGCTTCTGGGTCGGGACGTCCATCAGGATCGAGAACATGGCGTTCGTAGCCTTCCGAAACGCCGACCCTTTTTGCTTCATGTCGATCGCGGTTGCGCCGACCACCTTCTCCGGGCCGATGCCCTGGTCGGCCAAGGTGCGGAGTCCCCGCGCGAACTGCTGGTCGATGCCATGCGACCCGAACGCGGTACCGTCCGCGACCGCACTCACCAGGTCATCGTGGCCGCCGGTCAGGTCGTGGAGACGTTGCACCCAACCGTCGATGTACGCGTCGGCGGCGGTCCGGTCGACCAGCTTCGCGCTCCCCCACTTCAGATCCGCGGCGACGAGGTCTTCGCGGGCGGACGCGAGGTTCCCGTTCCAGAACGCGTCCTTGACGGCGGTCAGGTCTGAGCCGTCTCGGACTGTCCGCGCGACGGCCTGGCCGACGGGGTCAACGTGTGCCTGGGAGATCCGGTCGGCCCACGCACGCGTGAACCCCTTCTGGTCGCGACCGAAGGTGCTCCACCCCTTGCTGTACACCTCGTCGGGTGCGAACAGTTCTTGCCGGTACGAGCTCGCACGGCCGACCGCACGCGTCATCGCCGACTGCCGTTCGGCCATCTGACCGACGAACGACTTGTCGAGAATGTCCGTCGTGCCTGTCTCGATGCCCCGTTTCGCGAGAGCTTCGCCGAGTTTCCCTTCGCCTGACCGTCCACCGACTACCCACGCGATGTACGAGAGGGGCGAGTGGAACATCGACGCGGTACCCGCGGATGCCATGCGGGCCTGTTCGTCGGCGAGGAACCTGACCGGCAGGGCGGCTTTGAACAGGAGGCCGGTCTTCCAGATGCCGGTGATGTGATCGGCGACGTACGACGTGGCCCGTAGGGTCGTGCCGATCTTCGGGTTAGCGTAGAGGGGAGCCCACGTTGAGACGTGCCGGCGGATCTCGCGGACTCCGTTGGTGCCATCGCCGCCGATGACGGGGATGCCGCGGTTGAGGAGTTCGGAGACGCCGTACGGGCCGGTGATCGGTGTTGCTTCCCCGTCGATGGAGAGGCCCGGAACGTGGGGGGTGTCGCCGGTGGCGGTGATCCACCACTGGCGGTCTTCCTCGGCGGTTCTGGAGAAGTAGGTGGTGAGTTCGCGTGCGGCGCGTTGCTTCGCGGCGATCTGGCCTTTGAGGGACCGGTACTCGGGAGTCTCGACGAATCCGGTGTCGTCCTTCGGGGGACGGATCTGATCGAACCGTGACGTGAGCTTCTGGTAGTTGCGGTCTCGGGCGAGGATCTCGTCACCGATCCGGTTCCCGACCGCCTTCATGCCGTTCAACGCGTCAGTACGGTCCTGCGACAAGGCGAGCGGCTTCAGGAACTTGTCCCACTCGGACTTCGGGACCTTCCCCGCCGCGAGTTCTGCACTGGCCCGTTCTACGAGTGCGTTCGGGTCGAGCGCGTCGACCGCGTAGTTCGGCATCCGTTGCGCGAGACGCAGCTCATGGAACGGACGCACATGCAACGGCTGCGCGATATCGGTGCCGAGATGGCCGTTCAGGATCGTCCGCACCTCGTCCGCCGAGTGGGCGTCACCCAACTGCCACGCAACATCGACCGGCATCTTCTTCCGGGATGCGAGATAGATGTCATGCCCGGACGTTTGGGGGTTCCCGGCCCATTCGGCGAACTGGCGGCCCGGCTTGCTGTTCGTCCAGGTCAGCGCGGTCGGAGTGTCCACGAACCGGCGGAACGTCCCCATGATCCCCGCGGACGGTGCGCCGATCGCATGGACCAAGTCCTCGTTGGTGATCGCACCCCGCGACACCAACTCTTGAAGGGAGCCGGGGTTCTCAGCGATCTTCGCGGAGACCGTCTCGGCAAGGTTGTCGCCCGCGCCCGCCCACGCACGCAACTCGACCGGGTGGACTTCGTCGATCAGGTGTGCGGTCGCGGACGCGATCGCTGCGTCTCCGGTCGGGGAGAACGCCCGGCGGGCCGCGTTGACCTCACCCAGTTCGGACAGGGCGATCGAGGCCGGGTCACCTTTCAGGGCGATCGCGGCGTCAACGGAGCCGGACATGATCGCGTACGGTTTCGTGCCCGGCTGCACGACCGCGGCGGCGAGGGCACGTCCGGGAGTGAGTGCGTGACCGTCGATCGACGCGGCAGCCTGCTGGGCTTTCACTGCGGCGGCTTGCGCTTCACCGCCGGGGAAGAACCCTTGGCCGAGGGACTTGCCGGCGATCGCCTGGCCGAGTGACGTTTGGCCGGCGAGGTTGTTCACCTCCGCAGACGAGCCGTAACGGGTGTGGACGCCGAGCGTGCCGGACGGGGTCGTGTTGGAGAGGATGTTCCGGTTCGTTGCCTGGATCACTTCCGCGCCCGCAGCGAGAGCGGAGAAGACGGGTCGGCTCACATCGCCGACCGCGGCAGCCGCATGGGAGACGAGGTTGTCGCCCTGCGGTGCGTCGAGCCCGGTCGCGTTCGCGCCTGACACTTCGTTCACGTACCGGTGGGATGCGTCAACCACCGACCCTTGCATCAGAGCATCTTGGGTGCCCGTATCAAGCTGGGTGAGTGCGTGGAGACGGTTCGGGTCCGACAGGAACGAGTTGATCCGTGATCCGCGGGCGGTGACCGCCGGGACACCGGTCTTGATGATCCACTTCCCCGTGTCCGAGTAGGTGTCGATCCCACCTTCTGCGAGGGCGTAGATCATCGAGCGGGGGAGGGTGGGGGCTACGTCGGCCCACTGGGACACTCGTCGGGCGATACGACGCGCGAAACCGGGGTCTTCGGAGAGACGCTGGTTGATGCGCGCCTGGTAGTCCCGTTTGGCTTGTTCACGCTCAACGAGAGCCGGATCGAGTTGAGGCAACTAGTAGCCCTGGTTGTGGAGCTCGAGGAGACGCAACAGGTCGTTGTTCGGGAACTGCTGATACAACGCCTGGATCTTCATCGCGACGTCGTCATCCGCAGTCGCGGTGAGCGCGGACGGTCCGGCCCCTTCACCGATCGGGAGCCCTGTCGTGACCGGTTCGTTCGGGCGTTGGGTGGGCGCGTCGAACGGCACCGATCCGGGAGGGGCGAGCGGACCCTGTTGTGGGAGTGGCATCGCCTTCTGGGCGTTCGCCGACTGCACACCGGAGCCGTACTGGCCTCCCGGCGCAACCCGCACACCCTGGGCCAAGTCGCTGCGATTCGGATAGCTCCCGCCGGGGGCGCCTTGACGTACGCCGCCCCTAGCCACGCTTCACGTCCGAGCACTCTTGACCGTCACACATCCGTTCCGCCCACCACACATGAGTTGACGGAGCAGTCACCAACTCGCCCATGATGATGATCTCCGTCCACGCATCCTCGGCGGTCATGCCCTCGGGTACCGGGTAGACGTGAACGTGCTTCATGCTGCGCTACCCATGTGGAGCGTCTGGAGCGTGTCCCGCAAGTTCTGCAACGAAGGCTGCGGAGGTTGGATCGCCGGATTCGCCAGACCAGGTTGGGCGTTCGGATCGGCCGGCGCGCCTCCCGGTTGCGGGGCGGCCTGCGCGGCCTGTTCCTCTTTCACCTGTTTGGCGATCTCGAGGATGGCCCCTTCGATCTCCAACTTGTCGGTCCGGATCGCCGCCGCGGCCCGTGCCACCCATTCGGCGTGCATCGGATCTTGCGCGAGGGTTCCGATCGCGGTGAGGAGCGCATCGTCCAACCGTTCGGATGCGACGCGGTCCAGTTCGGATTCGGGGTCCTCAACGACCGGGTCGATCTCCATGAACGACCGCTTCGACATCGTGCCCATCGCGACACGCTGCCCACCCTCAACCACCAAGCCTTGCTGGTCGACACCCGCGTGCGCGTACCTCACGGTGTGTTCGGATGTCTCCCACAGGTCCGGGGCCGTGTAGGTGATCTCCCCCGCCGTCGCCGAGATGTACACACTCTTCGAGCGGGAGAAGTACGCCTTGTCGATCTCGATCGCGATCCGGTTCTCTTCCTCCATCGACATCGCGAACAGTTCTTGCGCGTCCTGGATCGGGAAGTCGAGCACCGCAGAGAGGACCTGGTCGCCACGTCGGCCGGTACGGATGTTGCTCGCGGCCTCACCGCCCAACTGGGCAGGAGTACCACTGTCGACGCGGGCTTCGCGTTCGAGCCGGTCGCCCATCTGCAACCCGAACTGTGATGGTTCGGGCCGGACGATCTTCAGGTCGCCGCCAGTCACATGGCCGGTGATGCCGTGCATCGGGTCGGCGTGCGTGACGATCCGTGCCGTCTCGCCGTTCGGGTTGTCGACCAACCATTCTTCGGGGAAGATGGTCCGTTGCATCCCGATCACTTCGAGGCCGAACAGTTGCGCCTTCTGCTGCAACAGGCCCGCCATCGAGTTGAACTCCCCGACCGGCGAATCGAGACTCACCTTGTTGGGGACGACGGCGAGCGGGTAGCCGGCCCGGTTCTGGATGCGTTCCAGTTCGACGATCTCGCCCGCGGGGGTGTGGCCCATCGGGTCGCGGCCCGAATGGTCGGGGGAGAACGATTCTCCGACGACGGAGAGGACGTACTCCTTGTCGTCGACGTACTCGAGACAGATGTACGAGTCGTTGACGCCCTTGTTCAACATGGCGGCTTGGGCCGGGTAGTTGCGTTGCAGCCAGCCGATCCCGCGAGTGAACGTGAAGATGCAGTCCGTCGGGCAGATTTCGTCGAGGGGCATCGGGGCAGGGAACGTGTCGAACGGGTCGCGGACGTACCAGCGGGGCATCTGCCGTTTCAGGTCCGGGCGGACGAGGACGGGTGAGGTTGCGTAGGCGACGACGTGGCGAGCACGTTGTTTCATCTGCCGTTGCATCTTCGACTTGTTGTGCCACGCGCGGATCACGTCGCCGCGCATCCGGGCCTTCTCCTGACTGATCTTGATGCCAGGACGGAGCGGCGGGAAGTAGATGCTCGGCATGGTCGAGGCGACGCGCATCGCCTTCTGTTCGACGCCTTGCATGACGAGGTTCGCGACGAGGGGCTTGTCGGACCGGTCGAGGGCAGGGAACTGGTTCCGTACCTCGTTGTAGTACGCGGCCCGGATTTCCATCGCGCGGAGATGGAGCGGCCCGAGATGCATCTTGCGCTCTTGGTAGAGGGCGAGGATCTCTTTGACTTCGATCACGTTGCTCCTACGAAGCGCGGGTCTGCGAACATGCCTGCCGGACGCCATGCCGGCGCGGGGGCGGTCACGACCGCATCCCGGGTCGGAATCCAGATACGCCACACGAACCAGAGAGCCATCACGAGGTCTTGACGGAGGTTCTTGGTCGCGAACCTCACCTGCCCTGACGCGGTCTTCTCGGGAGGACGCCACGACTCGAGCTGGTGGATGAGCGGGTTCATCCGGTCACGGGACAGTTGGTCGCCGTACGGGATGCGGATCTCGCCTCGTTTGAACGACTGGTCCATCGACGCGACCCCGAACACCTCATCCAACTTCTTGCCGCGGGTGATGTGGGGGCGGATCGAGAACCCGTAACGGTTGCCGAGGGCTTTCATCCGTTCGTCGTTCCCGAGCCCTTTCTGTTGGGCGTCGATCTCAACAACGACTACGGACGGTCGGTATTTGACGGCGAACGTTTCGAGGAGGTCGATCTGCTGTTCGGTTTGGGAGAGGTCGTGGACTGCAAGGGCGTCGAGGATCGTGAGCTGTTCGCCCAGATCCGCGACGACCATCGCATGGCCCCCGCCGAGCGCGGGGTCGATCCCGATGACGATCACTCGAACGGCACCCACTCGTAGTCGTAGTTCCACCGGTCGGGTGAGAACTTCCGAGCGATGTAGGTACCGCCCAGGCGGGGATGCCCGACCCGGACGGCTGCGCCACGGTTGATCGGTTGACCGTCGAGGGGTCCGCCCCGAAGACGTTCGTTCTTGCCGGGGAACAGTTCCTCGGTGACCTCTTGTCGGATCAACCGGCGGGCGGGGCGGGGGTGTTCGCTTCGACCGCGGCGGCGAGCGCGTCCGCGTCGGAGTTGATCGAGTCGGCGAGGGCCTGCACCGCGGCCGGGTCGTTCGCGGCGTCGCGGAGTTCCTGGGCGAGCTCGTTGAGGAGCGTCACTGCGGACTGCACGACGGTGGTTTCGCGGGCGACGGCGTCGGAGATGGCGGCAAGGTCGGACATGAGGTTCCTTTGCTGGGTTCGTTGAACGGTGATGTGAAATGCGAGCAGGGCGAGGATCAGGATCTCGAGGACGATCATGCGGCCTTCAACGGTCCGTAGGGGCGGTCATGGTCGAAGCACCCTTCGAGGAACTCCCCGAACGTGGACAGGGCTTTCGCTTTCGGGGACTGCTGGTAGTGAGACCACCAGGTCTTCTCACCCGACTGTTTGCGGATCAGTTCCATGTACTCGCGGCCCGTGAGGAGTGACCCGTCGGCAGGGCAGGGACGCCACGCAGTGCCTTGCGCCCAGCAGCACGGGTTCCCTTCCGCATGGCGGATGTCCCACTTGACCGGCTGCGCTTCCCACCATTCGGGGATCTTCGGGTTCCCGTCCCCGTCCATCGCCGGGATTTCGATCTTGCGGGTCACTAGACCGGCGTCCATGAGCCGTTCGTAGAAGTCGCCCGGCCCGACCCTGGTGCCGACGATGACGGTGCGGATGCCGGCCCCACGGTTGAAGAACACGTCGCGGACCCGGTTGAAGATGTCTTCCGACTGGTTGTAGTTCTCGGAGGTGTTCAGGTCGTCGAGGATGACCGTGTCGATACGAGACCCAGACGTGGCAGAAGACCACGAGGATGCGACGACGGACCGGTCTCGTTCGGTGCCGGGGTTCTTGTAGACGGTGAACTCGTCCGCCCCCCACGGCTTCCCTTTCCGTTCCTGACCTTTCTCGTAGAACGGTCCGAACCGGCCGATGTACTCGGGCCATTCGGTCACGTCGGTCATCCGACCTTTCACGAACCCGATCATCCGTCGAGCATGATCCTGGGTCTGTGATGCGATCCGGAACCGGTGACCGGGGTCCATCGCCAACTTCCGGCCGATGTAATCCTCGATCGTGGAACTCTTCCCTGCCTCGGGCCAGAGGAGGAACAGGACCACCTCACGCGGTTTGACGCTCTGGAGCGTGTCAACCAGTTGCAGCTGGTGCGGCATGTGAGGTTGACGGTCCGGGAAGAACTTCGCGACGAACCCCTGAAACGACGACGGCACCCCATCCGACACGCGGGCCGGGTCTTCCAACCGTCGGTTCGTCTCCCGAGCCCGATCAACCCGAGACGCCCAATCAGCATGAGACCTACGGGCAGCCCGGTAGGCACCGTCAGTCCAGCCGACCATCTGACAGGCCTGCGAAGGAGCTTTCCCCGAGTCGACCGCTTCGAGGAACGCAGCACGCCGACGTTCCGCAGTGAGGACATGAGGTTGTTCATGGAACCGGCGCGGCCGATCAGGTGGGGTCTGTTCCACCGGGGTCTCGTCGGGCACAGACGTCTCACCTCAGGAGTAAAATCAGGGGGTGGAACAGTGCGGCGCAACGTCCCGCTTCGACGACCGTCCCTGCGCACAACCGGCAGGACACGACGGAGCCCACTCGAACGGGTGGACCACCTGGCTCCTCGACAGCGAGAGCTACGGATTCGTGACGCTCAACAGCCCGGTCCCCAAGAGGGCATAGCTAGCCCCCAGCAACGACCCCGGGTCAGAGCCCAACAGCTCCCCCAGACAGCCAGTACCCCGTAGCCGAGAGTGGTGACACTCCCTCTGGTCGTTGGCTGGGCCTGGGCACATGCCCGGGTCATACGTTGGTGCTGTGGGTGGTGGGTGTGTGCTTGTAGCTTGTCATAACGGCGATTAGCGGCGGGTGTGCGACGCTGTGACCTGCGGAAATGCTCCCGGGTGCTGTTATCAGCCGGAATGCCGGCGTTATGCACTGGTATGCAGCTCACTCAGTGCGTTGTGCTCGCGCTTACTAGAACGGCGTTCTACTTTTCGGCTGCGCGTAACACATTTCCAGCACAGTGGGATCCGAAGCTTGGAATTCACGTGACTTGAAGTCGCGG
>JADMIO012791341.1_pt1 | contig 45324 bp, 44 predicted proteins | sample 8958161 | NCBI WGS metagenome assembly JADMIO01 (sample SAMN16585339, study PRJNA669376) | soil metagenome | isolation source: Crop rotation soil | place: USA: Cullars Rotation, Alabama | collected 2011
CGCGACAACTTGTCCACGTGGAATTCTAAGCTTAGGATCCCAATGTGCTGGAAAGCTCCGGGTTCAGCCGCACTAATAGCCATTGAGTATCGGGCAGCGCGTAGACATGCGCGTGAACGGTGCCGTGCGGACACTCAAAGGTGAGATTCGCCTCGGCTTCGCAATCCTCGAGTTGGCCGAGAATCACGGCAGCGTCGATGCGCAGCAAATCACGAAAAATATTCGGGTCTGGAGCGCCGGGAACGTGGTCGTTCAAGTATGTTTGAGTACTTTTGCTAGCGACGACCAATCGGCCTGACCGGTCGCAGAGGAGCAACGGCGCCCCAATTGCGTCCATCAGGCTCAAAATCGATTTCAAATGAACAGATCCTTTCAGTGATTCGCTTACAGCAGGTTGCAACGAGCTCTCCCGAGACGTGGACCTGTCTCTAAAAACTTAATGCGAACTCATGTGTGTGATTGACGCTGCGAGGACTGAACGAATGGTGTCAAACGGTGGTCCAGGAGTCAATGGTAAGCAAGTTCCATTTTGCGTCTAATGTAGGGCGCCTTTTGGAAGGATCATTCCGCAGGTAGACAAGATATTTTTAATTCCGCAGTTTGCTTGCAGCCCAATAAGAACAAGAGATTTATAGAGCGCGAGGCAATGGAAAGGGTCAGAGAAATCGACAGAAAAACTTGCGGAGTACCAGTACTGTGGTACTAAATTCTTATTCCCAGGAAATTATTTTCCACAACCATAAAGAAAAAACATGAATACTTTTGCTTCGTTGGCACAGATAAGCAAACATTTGCCTTTCTGATGAATAGAAGGTTTTTCGCGGCGACACTTTAGCAGCGACCAAAAAACATAAACCCCGAGAAATTCAAGGATTGCGAAAAAAGAGTTACGGTCCGAAGGATGCATGGTATTTTCGCGGACCAGTCCGCTATTCCGCGCATTTTTTTCGGGATAAGCTGAAATGGAACGCGCACGATGCCTAGTCCAGACGATCCTACAAGTTTCGGATTATCGGCCGAGGAGTCTTTCCTTGAGATGCTGGCCGAAACGCTGGAAGCGCTGGACCGTGTTCCTAAGGCGCAGTTTCTGCAACGGTTTTTCAGAACCCTGGCACAAATCGAAATGACGGATGCGGCCAGTCTGGACTGCTGGGATCAAATTATCCGCAGGCGGCGTGACCTTTCCGAACACCTCGACAAACCAATATCTCTGAGAACCGCAATCGTCGAGGTTCTGGCTTCTTCAAACCATTTGCGCGTTCCGGTGCTCATGGAGTACGAGGAACTGAAGAAGCTGCAGATCAACGCTGCCACCGACCCGCTCACGGGGCTGTACAACCGCCGCTGGTTCGAGGATCATTTTGAGCGCGAGCTCAACCGAGCAGCTCGATACAACCAGCATTTGACGGTGGTGATGCTGGACCTCCACAACTTCAAAGAAGTTAATGATCGTTATGGACATCAGCGTGGAGACGCGCTGCTGAAGAGCGTGGCGGCAACCTTTCGCAAGTCGCTGCGCACATCTGACTATGCTTTTCGAATCGGAGGGGATGAATTCGCGCTGTTGCTCGTACAGTCGGATACCGCTCAGGCGACGATTCTTGCGGAGCGAGTTCGCACCAATTTCGCGACGGCGGGTGAATCTCTGCAGATTACTTCCGCTGTGACCCTCGATTTCGGCTTGGCAGTTTATCCTGATGACGGAGATCAGAAAGACGTATTGCTGCGCATCGCCGATGAGCGGCTCTATAAGATGAAAAACCTGCAGCGCCAGATCGGAGCCGCTGGTCAGACATTTGCAAAGAGGACAGCGCCAGTTCCTGTCGCCGCAGTGGCGCCGAAAGTGCCGCTTCCAAATCCCCCCAAGGCTGCGATACCCCTTCCCGCAAGCACCAGCACCGGACTTGAACAACGCAAGTGGGATCGCATACAGCTGACGGGCACGCGTGCGTACGCTCAGTTAGGAATAGGGCTGACTGCCCAAGTCTTGGATCTAGGATATGGCGGCGTGGCTCTGGAGTTCAAATCCATAGACGACCTCGCGGCTGTGTTCGAAGCGGTGCTGCACGTTCCGATCCTTCCGCCCGTACGGGTCAACCTCAAGCCTCTATACCAAGTGCTCACTTCTGCTGGAAACAAGCGAGTAGGATGCGCCTTCGTAAGTTGAGCGTTAGATCAACGATCGGCTTTTCCGCGGGCAAATTGACATGCTTTCAAACGACATCTAAAGTAGGCCCTTGTGCATCTAAACAGGTGAATTACATAGATTTATGCGGTTTTTGAGGGCTGATATTTATGAATACGTTTAAGACTGCGTTATTGCTGGTCGTGCTTACCATGCTGCTGCTTTTTGGCGGGCAGGCGTTGGGCGGCAGGCAGGGCATGACGTTAGGCCTGATTATGGCCGTGATTATGAACGGAGGGGCTTATTTCTTCTCAGACAAAATAGCCCTCATGTCCAGCGGAGCGCAGGCTGTAACGCGTGAGCAGGCGCCGAAGCTGTATGCATGCGTTGAACGGCTGGCGGCCAGAGGCAATCTGCCGGTACCGAAGGTTTACATTATCCCGCAGGCCGCGCCTAACGCATTTGCGACGGGCAGGAACCCGAAGCACGCCGCCGTTGCCGCGACACAGGGTTTGTTGGAGCTGATGAATGATGATGAGCTTGACGGTGTGATTGCTCATGAGCTGGGACACGTCCGAAACTATGATATTTTGACGTCGTCCATCGCAGCGACGCTGGCGGGCGCGATTACCTGGTTGGCCCACATGGCCCAATGGGCAATGATTTTCGGAGGCGGACGTTCGCGAGACGATGACCGGGGTGGGGGCGGTTTGGCCGCGATCGCGATGCTTATCCTGGCTCCTATTGCAGCAATGATTGTGCAATTGGCGATTTCGCGTCAGCGAGAATTTGCGGCCGATGCTTCTTCGGCGAAGCTCATTGGTCATCCCTACGGACTCATCAGCGCTCTCGAAAAACTTGGCGCTTACAATAAGCGCATTCCGATGGACGTCTCGCCGGCAACATCGGCACTCTTTATTGTGAAGCCGCTGAGTGCGGGGCAAGTTTTCTCAAGCTTATTCAGCACGCACCCGCCGCTCGAGAAGCGAATCGCAGCACTGCGCCAGATGGTTATTTCTCGTTAGGCAAATCGTACATGTAGTTTAAGGCCCCGGGTAGTCGGGGCGTTTTCGTCTCACATTTCCCAGTAGAGAAAGGTGAGGCGTACGTAAAGCTTACCGGGTCGAGAGGGAGCCTTCCCTCTCTCCACGCTCCAATCCTCGAACGTAAGTAGCTCTTTCTGCTCCACTTATTGTAGAGCGTCTCGATCCAAAACAGTGGTGCCAAGCGTGCTTTGCAGCATTCCGGAATCGGAGCCGAACTGATGGGCGCACCGAGCCGGGGAGACTTCAAATGAGTGACGAATTCGGATACCAGGAAAACAACGAAACGATGGGAACGCCGCGCTGGATTTCATTGGCGATCGTTGCACTGGCTGCTGTGTCCGTCCTAGGTTTGGGGGTGGCCTGGAGCGCTACGAGTCATGCCAGAAACATTGAGCTTGGTATCAATGCCCAAGGCGACCAGAACAAGACATTCCAGCAGGGCCTGACCACGATAAGCCAGCGGCTCTCGCAGGCCGAAGAAACCAACGCACAATTGCATGCGGAGCTGAAACTGGTGACGGACAAGCTGAAGGTCACCGAGGGCGAATTGACCACTGCGCGCCAGCAAAGTAACAAAATGCGCAGCGATTACGTGGCAAAGATCAGCACGGTACAAAGTCAGGTGGCTACAAAAGCCAATGCGGCCGACCTGACGGCTTTGGGCGGTGATGTGAGCGGCGTAAAGTCAGACCTGGAAACGACAAAGAGCAATCTGCAGATGACAAAGGGCGAATTTGGCACTCTGATCGCCCGCAATCATGACGAGATAGATCAATTGCGGCGAATCGGCGAGCGCGATTATTACGAATTTTCAGTGAACGGCAAGGGCCAACGGGCTCATGTTGGCAATCTGACGGTCGAATTGCGGGGCGTGGACGTGAAGAAAAACCAGTTCACCGTGGCGCTTTACGTGGACGACATGCGCCTCGAAAAAAAGAACCGGGCGGTGGATGAACCGATTTACTTCTACATGCGCGGAGCGCGCGCTCCTTTAGAACTGGTCGTCAATCACGTGGCTAAGAATCAAGTAAATGGGTATTTGAGTGCTCCAAAAACGATCCAACCAATCACGAGTGCAGCAAACGGTAACTGAGGGGAGAAAAAAAAGGAGGGCTCGCGAGAGCCCTCCTTTTTTTCTAAAGGTGCTTCCAGTACGATGCCCACGGACCAAAACCGATGCGCCCCCAAGCCATTCTCGCCGCCCGCGCCTTCACTCCTTATGAGGAAATTGCGAATCCTGTAATCCTGATTGAAGGCAGCAGAATCGCCGCGATTGGTCCCCGGGAAAAAGTCAAGATTCCTTCCGACGCACTTCGTTACGAAGCTCACAATCTCACAGTAGTTCCAGGTTTTGTGGATGTGCACATTCATGGTGCGGGTGGGCACGACATCATGGAAGGAACTGCGGAAGCGCTGAATTCTACAACAGAGGCGGTCGCTCAGCATGGCACGACTTCTATTGTCGCAACGACTGTAAGCGCAGATCCGAACGAGACGTGCCGGACGGCTGCCGGCATTGCGCGGTGGATGGCAGGGCAAGCTGGCGCAACCAGCGGGACGGCGCGAGCGGAAGTGCTGGGACTCCATTTCGAAGGACCCTTTATTAACCCAGCGCGACGAGGGGTTCACTCGCTGGAATGGATTGTGCCACCTTCAACCGCGTTACTGCGCGCATTTCTCAGCACGGCAGCAGGCGCGGCACGGATTTTAACTCTTGCACCTGAGCTGCCCGTGGCCGATGAGGTGATTTCAGAAGCTGTCGATGCGGGGTTGATTGTTTCGCTGGGGCATACGGATGCGAGTTATGAAGAAAGTATGGCAGCCATCGAACGAGGCGCGAGACATGCGGCACATGTGTTCAACGCGATGCGGCCCCTTCAGCACCGCGAGACGGGAGTTGTTGGCGCGGTTCTGACTTCGCCGAAAGTGACTGCTGAACTCATTGCAGATGGTGTACATGTCGACCCGCCCGCCATGAAGCTGGTGCTAGCTGCAAAGGGCAGAGATGGCGTGATTCTGGTAAGCGACGGTACGGCAGCGACGGGGATGCCGGACGGCACTTATCAACTGGGCTGCATTGAGGTGAGCGTCAAAGGCGGAGTATGCCGCAATGCGGAAGGAAAGCTTGCTGGAAGCACCTTGACGCTGGATCGCGCGCTGCGAAATGTCGTAGCGCTAGGCACGAAACTACCCGACGCGCTGGCGATGCTCACAACCAATCCAGCGCGTTTGCTGAGTGTCGAGGGACGCAAGGGGAGGCTGGCTGCGGGTGCAGATGCCGATCTGGTGCTGATGGATTCAGAGTTGCAGGTCAGAGGCGTCATGAGCCGAGGATCAGGGCTGGCGCGGTTTGCACAGATCGCTCAATCGTAAGGATTCCAAGCGGCCGGGCGAGCGCGAAGCTGTTCTTCGAGACGATTCCGAATTAAATCGGGTGAAAGCGACGATTCCGGACTGCCTTTCAAGTGCAATCTCGGCGTGATCTTATCTACTCCATCGAATACCCATTGCCCGCCGGAAGTTTCCTCCTCATTTAGCTCACCCGCTAAATTCCCCAGGTCTACACGAGGCAGAGGTCGTCTGGAAGCGAGCTGCACCCAAGATTCGTAGCGGTAATGAAATTCGATGTGTCGGCCCTGAACGACTAGCAGTCGCGAACTAGGCGTTCGACTATGAATGGCAAACGGGTGCCACTCAGCTTTATCTGATTGTGTGAAGCGGTGAACCGTATTTTCGACGAGTCGTTCACCGATATGCACGACAGCAAGGTCGAGTGCGGGATGTTCCTCCACGGTGATAGTGCCGTCGGCGATCAGCTGTTCAGTCACGGTGAGTTTTTCGTCTTCACCTTCCCAGAATTTTTTGTACCTGCTCAGATTGGCGATGAAATCTGGAACCAGAGCAAGCAATTCGGAATACAGGCGTCCGACCATCTCCGGGTTTGGGAATTCGAAGAGGCCTTTGTCCAGCGGTGAGGATTCAGGATCAGCGTAGGCGCTAATCGTGAACGAAAGGCGCGCTCCTTCGCGACGTCTGAAAACTCCGAAATCACCGGCACTGGCCGCATCAATCAAGAGATCACGATTTGCCCGGGCATTGTCGGCGTCAACAAGCGCGTAAATGCCAATCAATCCGTCTTCGTCAAAATGATTGTTGGAGGCGATGTCGGCTGGAACGTGGAAAGAAGGCGAGTCCAGATATGCGAATGCGATTTCCGCCGACGTGTCGCGTTTCAGGTTTGCAGGCGTTCCGCTCTTTGGCCAATGAGACAGCGTGAGGACCGTGCCGCGACCAGAGGCACCGTCAACGATGATGTTTGGCGAAGAATCGAGCTGATGGTATGGAACGAAGCGCATGTGGAATATTTTGGATTATATGCAACAGGGTGCTGATGTGAGAATGGGAGACAGAGTGCAGCTTATGGGTTCAGCGGAATGGCAAATTCTGATGCCAGCTGCTCCGGATCGAACGGACTGCAGGAGAAATAGCGACCGTCTATTTCGATGGTCGGGACTTTCCGCAGACCCTCATTGACGCGCAAAATCAGCTCTTCAGCTTCAGGGTCTTCGTCGACGTTAATTTCTTCGAATGAAATGCCGCGCTCGCGGAGAAACTGTTTTGCGTACCGACAATCAGCACACCAGGACGTGGTATATAGGCGTGGAGTGGGCATACTCAGTGCGCGGCTTCCGAGCCGTGGCCTGATGACGAGGCTCCTGCAATTTCGAGGCGAGTGCGCGCACGGACAATAGCCTGCTGTGCTGATTCCCAATCCGTACCACTCGCGGCGGCGAGCTGCCTTTCAGCGGTAGCGAGTTCACTGCGAGCGGCCGCAGCGTCAACCTCCTCGGCACGCTCAGCGAAATCGGCGAGGACTATTACTCGATCAGGAAGAACCTCAGCTAAACCACCGCTGATCGCCAGCCGATGAGTTTGGGTTCCCTGCTTATAACTCAGCGCGCCTGTTCCCAATTCGCTCAGCAATGGTGTGTGTCCCGGCAGAATGCCGAGATAACCGGCACTGCCGGGCAACTGCACTTCGGCGACAGTCTCGTGCACGACGGCTCGGTCGGGTGTGACTATTTCGAGAGTTAGAGCGTCTGGGAGCATATTTTCTTCTACGCTTCGGCTGTTTTACGCGCTGACCGCCATCTTCTCGGCCTTTTGGCGAACTTCTTCGATGGTGCCGACCATGTAGAAAGCCTGTTCGGGTACATCGTCGTGTTTGCCTTCCACGATTTCCTTGAAGCCACGGATTGTGTCTTCGATCTTGACGTACTTACCTTCGAGGCCTGTGAATTGCGCGGCCACGAACATCGGCTGTGAAAGGAATTTCTCAATCTTTCTCGCGCGCGCGACGGCCTGCTTATCTTCGTCGGAAAGTTCTTCGATACCGAGAATGGCAATGATGTCCTGCAGATCTTTATAGCGCTGCAGGACGCCTTTCACGGAGCGTGCTACGTCGTAGTGTTCCTGGCCAACAATGCGCGGGTCAAGGATGCGCGAGAAGCTCGCGAGCGGGTCAACGGCTGGATAGATGCCGCGCTCGACAATCTGGCGGCTCAAGTTTGTCGTCGCGTCGAGATGCGTAAACGTCGCTGCCGGCGCGGGATCAGTGTAATCGTCGGCTGGCACGTAAATGGCTTGCACCGAGGTGATCGAGCCCTGTTTGGTGGAAGTAATACGCTCCTGAAGTTCGCCAATTTCAGTATTGAGATTGGGCTGATATCCGACAGCCGAGGGCATACGTCCGAGAAGCGCGGAAACTTCGGAGCCCGCCTGCACGAACCGGAAAATATTGTCGATGAAGAGGAGTACGTCGAGTCCTTCTTCATCGCGGAAGTATTCGGCGACGGTCAGTCCGGTGAGGCCAACACGAAGGCGCGCACCCGGCGGTTCGGTCATTTGTCCATAAATTAAAGCGGCGCGCGATTTTTCAGAGTCACCGGCGACGACGACTTTGGATTCTTGCATTTCGAGCCAGAGGTCGTTGCCTTCGCGCGTGCGTTCGCCTACGCCGGCAAAAACGGACACGCCGCCGTGCTTCATGGCGACGTTGTGAATCAACTCCTGAATGAGCACCGTCTTGCCGACTCCGGCGCCGCCGAAAAGACCGATCTTACCGCCCTTCAGGTAAGGCTCCATCAAGTCGACGACCTTGATGCCGGTTTCGAACATTTCCAGCTGAGTGGACTGTGCATCGAGCGAAGGAGCAGGACGATGAATGGGGTATCGCTTCTGAGCGTTTACGGGCCCGAGACTATCTACAGGCTCACCCAGCACATTAAGCACACGCCCGAGAGTGGCACGGCCCACGGGGACGGTCATCGGACCAGCAAGATCAAACGCCTTCATGCCGCGCACGACGCCATCGGTAGGCTTCATGGCCACAGTGCGGACGCGGCCTTCGCCGAGGTGCTGCTGCACTTCAGCGATGATGTCCAGCGGTGGATTCACATCGAAACCTTCACTCGTGATCCGCACGGCGTTATAAATTTCCGGCAGATGATGTTCCGGGAACTCAATGTCCAGCACAGGGCCGATAACTTGTACAACTTTCCCGGCGATTCCTTCCTTTGCAGCCATTCTCTGCTCCTTTGTAGCGCGCTCGTTTACGCGAGCTGTGGACGAAACTGCGCCTATGTTTAAGCGCGATTAACTAGCTGATGCCGCGCCGCTCACGACTTCGATAATTTCCTTAGTGATCGCGGCTTGGCGCACCTTGTTCATGTACAACGTAAGCTTGTCTATCAATTCACGCGCGTTGTTAGTGGCAGAATCCATTGCCGTCATGCGGGCTGCGTGCTCGGCCGCCGTGGATTCGGCCAAGGCGCGAAACACCTGCGCTTGAACGTAGCGCGGGATCAGTTGTCCCAGCAGCTCACCAGCTGGTTGCTCATACAAATAGTCCACAGGAGTTTCCCCGACAGAGTGGCTTCCGCCAGACGTCACTGCTTCGATTGGCAGGATTTTTTCCACATTCAGAATTTGCGCTAGAACAGACTTGAATTCATTAAAAACGATATAGACGGCATCCACTTCACCGGCCTGATACCTTGAGATAACCGCCTGCGCGACTTCCGCAGCTCTTTCAGACTGAACACGCGTCCCGATATCCACGTATTCGGCGAGCATGGTCCAGCGCTGCTTGCGCAACGCATCGCGCCCTTTGCGCCCCAGGGCGATCACTTCGGCCCCATCCTGCGAAGAGCGGCCACGCAAAAACTCGAACGCTTTCCGAAGGACGTTGGCGTTGAATGCCCCGCAAAGCCCTCTTTCGCCGCTTACGACCAGCAGTAATACCCGATTTTCGGGGCGTTTTTGTAGCAGCGGGTGCTCGGTTTCAGCGATGCGGCTGACCGCAGATCGGACTACAGAGCTGAGCGCTCGCGCATAGGGACGCGCGGCAAAAGCTCGCTCCTGAGCGCGACGCAGCCGCGCGGCGGCCACGAATTTCATAGCCCGGGTAATCTGTTGCGTGTTCCGCACCGACCGGATGCGGCGTTTCAAATCAAGCTGAGTTGGCATTAGAAGTTCACAAAGTGCCGCAATTACCGGGCAACAGCCGCGGCCTTGGTGGCAAATCGCTCCTTAAATTCGCCGATGGCTTTTTTCAGTTCAGCAAGAATTTCATCGTCCAGCTTCTTGCGGGTGGCAAGCTTATTCAGAAGCGAGCCGCAGTGAGCGTCGGTAAACGCCAGCAGCTCGCGCTCGAAGCGCTGCACGTCAGTAGCGGCAACGTCGTCCAAGTAGCCGCTGGTCCCGAGGAAAATTACGATGACCTGTTTTTCGACCGACAGCGGAACGAATTGATCCTGCTTGAGAAGTTCAACAAGGCGTTGACCACGACCCAACTGCGCCTGCGTCGCTTTATCCAGTTCGGAGCCGAACTGTGCGAATGCAGCCAGCTCACGGTATTGCGCGAGATCAAGTCGCAGCGTCCCGGCGACTTTTTTCATGGCGCTGATCTGGGCATTGCCACCCACGCGGCTGACCGACAGGCCGACGTTAATGGCAGGGCGGATGCCGCTGTTGAAAAGGTCCGCTTCCAAATAGATCTGACCGTCGGTAATGGAAATTACGTTTGTTGGAATGTAGGCCGATACGTCACCGGCTTGCGTTTCGATCACGGGCAAGGCAGTCAATGATCCGGCGCCCAGTTTGTCACTGAGCTTCGCGGCTCGTTCCAGCAGGCGTGAGTGAAGATAAAAAACGTCTCCTGGGAAAGCTTCGCGGCCTGGTGGACGCCGCAACAGCAACGAAATTTCGCGATAGGCCTGCGCGTGCTTGGAAAGATCGTCGTAAAAACAGATCGCGTGCCGCCCCGTGTCGCGAAAAAATTCACCCATGGCACAAGCGGCGAAGGGAGCGATGTACTGCATCGTAGCCGGCTCGGTAGCGGACGCCGCGACGACAATGGTGTAATCCATTGCGCCGAAGTCTGTCAGGATTTTGACTACCTGGGCGATAGTGGAACGTTTCTGACCAATGGCGCAGTAGATGCAAATTACATCGCCGCCCTTTTGATTGATTATCGTGTCCAGGATGACGGCGGTTTTTCCGGTTTGGCGGTCGCCAATGATGAGCTCGCGTTGGCCGCGACCGATCGGAATCATCGAGTCGATAGCCTTGATTCCGGTCTGCAGGGGTTCACGCACGGGCTGGCGATCAATTACGCCCGGAGCGATTCGTTCGATCGGGCTGCTCTGACTTGTTGCGATAGGGCCTTTTCCATCGAGCGGAATACCGATCGGATTCACTACGCGGCCGACCAGCGCGTCACCTACGGGCGCCGACATGATCGTACGGGTGCGCTTGACCGTCTCGCCTTCCTGAATCGCAGTATATTCCCCAAGCAACACGGCGCCGACCTGATCTTCTTCCAAGTTCAGCGCGATTCCGACAACGTCATGCGGAAACTGGAGCATTTCTCCAGCCATCACTTTTTCCAGGCCATGAATGCGAGCGATGCCGTCGCCCACCGAAATGACCGTCCCGACCTCTTCGACGGCGACGGCCTGCTCGTAATTCGCAATCTGATCGCGCAGTATTTTTGTAATTTCGTCTGCTTTGATAGTGGCCATGCTCTCTCCTACTGGGATGCCAGCTCGTGACGCAGCCTTTCAAGGCGCGTGCGCACAGAGCCGTCGTAAATCGTGGAACCGATGCGCACAACCGCACCGGCTATCAAATTCGGGTCCACCCTGTACTCTGCCTCAACACGGCCGGCCGTAATTTTTTCAAGGGCGCCGCGTAGTCTGGCCTGATCGTCAGGGCTTAATGTGGAGGCCGAAGTAACATCGGCGCGGGTAAGGCCAAGGCGTTCATCAAGTTGCCTATCGAGCGCCTGCTGGATTTCAGGAAGCAGGCGCGTGCGGCGGTGATCCAGCACTACCAGAAGGAAGTTGCGCAGTGTGCGGCTGCTTTTCAACTGCGAAACAAGCGCTTCCGCCACGGCTCGCTTTCCAGCGCGCGGAACGGCCGGACTGCTCAAAAGAGTGCCCAATTGCGGCGATTCCCGCAGCAGCGCCATAAAATCCGCAAGTTCAGCCCTGATCTTATCGGCGGCGTTCTCTGCCAGAGCAACATCGGCCAGGGCGGACGCGTAACGATCGGCCAGCGTCCTCATCGGACGCTCCTCTCCAGTTCTCCGACGAAAGCGCCGAACAACGCTCGTTGTGAAGCGTCGTTGATTCGTTGTTTAAGCAATGCCTCCGCTTTTTGCGTGGCGAGGCGAGCTGCGATGGCGCGCAACTGCTGCCGTGCCACGCGCTCAGCTGCTTCGATTTCCGCTACCGCAACACGGGCGATTTTCTCGGCTTCGCTTTGTGCCAAGGCCCGCAACCGTTCCGCTTCACCCGCGGATTCGCGGACCGCAGCGCGACGCAATTCCTGAATTTGCACGCCAACAGATTCCAACTGACGTATGGCTTCGTTGAGTTCGCGTTCCGCAGAAGCTCGCCCCGCCGCCGCGCCATGAATCGCGTCGGAGATCGCCCGTGCTGTGGTTCGGAAATAAGGACGGCCATACTTCTGAACAACCCAAATAAACAAGCCCACCACAAGCGCCAGATTCAGCCAGCGAAAAACAAAACCGGTGGTGGTATCAGCCGGCTCGGGTTTCTCTTCTTGCGCAAGTACCGGTATTACGGTGACGAAAATTGTCATCAGAACCGGAAAAACACCCTGCACAAATGCACGACGCAAGCTCATCTAGTCCCACCGACGGGTTCCAGGATGGCCTGAGCGACTTCTTCCCCTAACTCCTGGGCCGAAACGTCCAGCGCTTTCTGAGTTGAATCGATTTCCGCAGCCAAGCGCGCCTTTGCTGCCTGAACTTCGGCGCTGGCTCGAGACCGCGCCTCCCGAATGACGTTGGCGCGTTCGTCGAGCGCCACGCGGCGGGCTGCTTCCTGTTCCGCAAAGATCTCCGAACGAGCTTTGCGCAAAGCTTCGCGATAAGCCTTTTGATTTTCCTGCACGGCCGCGGCAAGCGATTCGGTTTCGTTGCGCGAACCTTCGATCAAGGCCCCGCGCTTGGCCATTACACGAAGCAGCGGCTGGAAAAACGCGGAGCGAAGGACCAGATAAAAGATGAAAAGCAAAATGGCCGTGGGCACCGCCGAAAGGAACAGGTCGCCGAGCTGCTGCAAGAGATTCATGTAACGTTTGCGTGCTTCCCCCGAGCCGCCAATGGCGGCCTTAAACTTCGGCTAATTGCGGGTTGAACCCGACTGCTTCCGAAGGACAGAAACAAAGGAGAAATTTTATAGCATCTGTATGGTCGAGCCGTCAAATCAACTCTTGCAAGAGTGATGCAGTTTATGCGCCCGCTGACCGCAGACACGACGAATTTGGCTGATAATTCAGTTTCAGCTAGGCAGTGGCGAGCGTTTTGGCTATAATTCGCTATTGTCTTTAAGTGGCTTGGCCCCACCAAGCGGGTCTGCCCGGGTGAATCCATCATGAGTACGACTATTGAAAAAGTAAGAAAGGGGCAGGTGCGCCAAGACATTCCCGATTTTCGGCCAGGCGATACGATTCGCATTCACGTCCGCCTGAAAGAAGGCGAAGGGGAAAAGGAGCGCATACAGCCGTTTGAGGGCGTGGTCATAAGCAAGCGTGGCCAGTTTGCCGGCGCGACGTTTACCGTTCGGCGTGTGAGTTTTGGAGTTGGAGTCGAGCGCATTTTCCCTGTGCAGTCACCTTCGATCAGTTCCATTGAGGTACTGAATCGCGGTCGCGTGCGCCGGGCGAAGCTCTATTATCTCCGTGGCAGAAAAGGAAAAGCGGCGCGCATTCAGCGCGTTGAGCAGCAGCAAACAGCAGTGACGGCCGTGGCGGCCGCTGCTGCTGGCGCTCCGGTTACCACCGAAGTTAAAGGTTAATTTTCCCGAGCTGAACTTCGTCCAGCCACAAATGTGTGTGCTAAAATCCGCGCCGATGACGCGATTGCCGCGGATCTGCTCCTCCCGTTTCGAACGGGCGGCCCGCCAGCACGGCTGGCAACGCATCGCTGGACTCGATGAAGCCGGTCGTGGCGCGCTGTTTGGCCCCGTATTTGCAGCCGCAGTCATTCTCAATCCTAAACGCCGCATCCTTGGACTCGACGATTCCAAGCGGCTCAGCCCTGAACGTCGTGAAGTGCTCGCTGAGCGCATACGCGAGCGGGCTCACTCCTGGTCCGTCGTGCAAGTCGACTCACGTTCAATAGACGCGTGGAATATCTATCAGGCTAGCAGGCGCGCCATGTCCGAAGCAGTTGTACGCCTTTCCATTCCGCCTGACTACCTACTGGTCGATGCGATGCATCTGGACCTTCTAATCGAGCAGAAGCCGCTGATAAAGGGGGACGCGCGCTCCTTTTCCATAGCAGCCGCGTCGATTCTGGCGAAGGTTGAGCGCGATCGTTTGATGCGCTCGCTGCATGATCAGTATCCCCAATATGGTGTGACGTTTAACAAAGGTTACAGCACTCCTTTTCATCTGGCGGCTCTGCGCATGCATGGGCCTTCTCCGCTTCATAGATACTCCTTTGCTCCTGTTCGGGAGGCTTGCTGCTGGGCTTCGGGGGCTACACAGGTGGCGCTGCCGCTAGCATCTGAAGCCCCGGTCGCGGGCCAACCGTAATCGACACGACTGCAAACTGTGTTCAGTCAGATACCTATACTAGAAGGACGGTAACTGCCGCGAACACATTGTTTTGGCTTTCGTTGACCCCCGTTTTATCTGCATGTTAGCGTGATTTTGTCCGGTCATTGTGTGCATTCGGCCGTTCGGGTCCCTTCGGGCTGAGGAGCCCAGAGCATCGCATGGGATATCAAAAAAGCAAACACGTTGAAACGGCCCAAAAATATCTGCACCAGGGCAAGATCGCTCAAGCAATTTCCGAATACATCGTCGTTCTGAAGCACGAGCCGAAAGACCAGGTCACTCTGATGACCGTTGGGGACCTATACGTCCGCCAGGGCGAGACGTTTCAGGCCCTCGAATACTTTGAGAGATTAGCCCAAATCTATTTGACCGATGGCTTTCTCACCAAAGCGATTGCCATTTACAAAAAAATTACCAAACTCGCTCCCGAGGAGATTCGCCCGTTTGAACGGCTGGCCGATCTCTATGTTCAGCAGGGCGTGATGAGCGAGGCGCGGCCGCTCTATCTGCAAATGGCGGAGATGCATCAGCGAGCAAATAGGCCAGCACAGGCCGCCGGACTCCTGCGCAAACTACTGGATGCCGAACCCGATAACCCTCGAGTGCAATCCCGCTTGGCAGACATTCTGAAGGGCATGGGCCAGTCCGCAGACGCGGCGGCAGCTCTTCGCCAAGCTGCCGAATCTTTGACTCGCCGGGGCGACAACTCTGAAGCGCTCGGTTTCATTGAGCGCGCCCTTCAGATCGATTCTGCCGATTCGGCAAGCATTGCACTAAAGGCTCGTCTGCTGATCGCCAATGGAAAACAGCGTGAAGCCGAAGCCATGCTGCGATCTCTTCCGGATACGGAAAACGGCGGAGAAACATCCAAGTTGCTGGTCGATTTATACCTCGATGCAAACGAAATCACTCGCGCCGGCGAGCTAGCGCAAAAGATTTTTGAACGAGACCCCAAACAATTCCATATCGTTCAACGCGTAGCTGATGCGCTGCTCAATCGAAATGAGACAGAGCACGCGCTACCGATGCTTAAAGTGATATGTCAGCCGGCCCTTTCCGGCGGAGAACATGAGGCAATCTCGGACTTGGTAAATCGGGCCGCGGAAGCCTTACCAGGCCGCATCGAGCCTCGCGAATTGCTCGTTGAAATATACCGCCACACCAGTGATTCTTTCCGATTGCCTGATGCGCTGGTTCGTTTGGCGGAGGCCTACGAAGAAGCCAATCAAATCGAATCGGCGGTTCAAGTGTATGTCCAATTTCTCGAGCGAGATCCTGCTAATGAAAACGTGCGGCGAAAGCGGGAGAGCCTTGAGGCGCGGTTGGGGCAAAACGTTAGTTCCAACGAACCGAAGACGGAATTTGCGCCTCCAGAAATGGCGACCAGCGCACAGCCTGATACTGTTTTGAGTCCCGAGGCTGAGCTGGACGAGGAAACTCAGTTGTTTGTAAATCAGACCATCACGGACGTGGATCTCTATTCCAGCTATGGCCTGACAGAAAAGGCAGTAGAGCTTCTGGAACTTGTGCTGCAGCGCGTGCCTCGACACACCGGAGCACTGGAACGCCTGCTAGATGTGAACTTGGGTCTTAACGATCAGGAGAAAACGGTACAGCTTGCCGCTAGACTCGAGCAAGTTTACGAACAGAATGGAGATAAGGCGGGGGCCGAGCGGTTTGCTGATCTTCGCCGACGATTTGAACGCGCGGCACCGCAGCCCTCCGCTGTCCAAGAACTCCCGGCGCGTGCTGAACCTCAACCTTCAGTTTCGACAAGTCAGCCAACGTCGGCGCCCATCGAATTCGACATTCCGGTGGTAGAAGCTGCGGCCGTAGAGGAAGCGTCCCTAGAACGAACCCAGGCCAGCGATGGATCCGAGGCTGAATCTGCTGTGCACGAAGTCGATCTTTCTGAAGAATGGGCGGCTTTGGCATCGCAAACCGAAGTAGTCGATTCCAAGCAGGAAAATGGACAAGTAGCGAGCTCAGAGGAAACAATTCAAGTGGCGATGGGCTTAGATTTGGGCGATACAAAGCCTCAAGCCGCCCAGACCCCCGTGCAAGAGATCATCCCGAAAAATGTGGAAATCTCGCCAGCCGACCCTGACGCACTATCCAAAGAGATCGATGCCGCGCTGTCCTTTTCTTCGGCCAAACCCGTCCTTCCCTTAGCGCCTGAAAAAACTACAAAATCACGACCGGCCGATATAAGAAAGCCGGCCAGTTCGGTGTCTCCATCCACACCAACATCGCCCGCTGCCAAAAAGAGCGATACGACCGGGCCCTTGGGAAATTTGCTGGAAGAATTGCGTGCGGATCTTGAAGACGATTCAAACAACGAGGATCCAGAAACGCACTATAATCTTGGCGTCGCCTACCGCGAGATGGGATTACTGGACGAGGCCATAAGCGAGTTCCAGCGAGCCGCGAGAAAGCACGACGACGGTGTTCCATTCCATTACGCGATGCAATGTTTTACGCTCCTGGCAGTTGCGTTTATTGAGAAGGGTCAGCCCGCTATCGCAGTTAATTGGTATGAGAAGGCGCTGCAGTTGCCTGGTTTGGAACCGCAAACAGTCTTGGCACTGCGCTATGACCTGGGCGTCTCGCAGGAAATGGCCGGCGACATGGACGCAGCTCAGAAAAGTTTTCTTCAGGTGTACGGAACCAATATTGACTACCGTGATGTCGCAGAGCGTCTCGCTTCGATTACCCGCGCCCGCTAATTTCCGATTCGCCATGCGTTCCGGCAATCCTTAGACGCGGCACCGCCATATGACCATGTTAATCTCTCTGTGATGCAACGCCTTCGTTACATTCTATGGCTGCTGATCTTATTTGAATTAGGAATCGTCTTGCTATTTTTGCCCTGGATGCAAGTCTGGGAGTCGAATTATTTTCTGGGGCACTATCCGGTTTTGAGGCCCTACCTCATGCACCCGTCTTTGCGCGGCGTGATCACCGGTCTTGGCGCTCTGGATATCTCAATGGCCGCTGATCTAGCCCGAATGTTTTTCCGTAGCAAGGCCACGCAGGCGCACAGCGCCTGAACGATTCCGGCGGTTCAGCAGGACAACAGAGATTGAAATGTCCCAACCCATCCTTTGTTACGTAACCGACCGTAAACTACTGCCCCTGAAGGAGGCTGTTTCAGACTCCACACATCTCCTTCGAGAACAGATCGGGAAGGCAGCAGCAGGAGGAATCGACTGGATACAAATTCGTGAAAAAGACTTGGATTCGCGCATTCTTCTCGATTTGGCCAAGTCCGTGACAACGGAAATTGGCCGAGTCAACAGCGCCTGCCGCATCATCATCAACGATCGCCTTGATATCGCCTCTGCTGCACACGCTCACGGAGTACATTTGGGAGAGAGCGCATTACCGGTGAAAATGGCAAGCAAGTGGCGAGGACAGGAAGGCCGTCGAAGTTTCATGATCGGCGCGTCCTGTCATTCGAGGGTTCAGGCCAAACAGGCTGAAGAGGATGGCGCCGATTACGTCTTTTTTGGCCCTGTCTTCCATACTCCATCAAAAGAACGTTTTGGCGCTCCTCAAGGGCTAGATAAGCTTGGTGAAGTGTGCCGCGCTGTAAGAATTCCCGTGCTCGCCATTGGTGGAGTGACCGCAGATAACGCTTGCAAATGCATCGAGGCGGGTGCGAGTGGAATCGCGGCGATTCGACTTTTTCAGAACTCACCGAATATCGCTCAATTGAAAGCCAGGATGAGTGTGAAAGGTTGCTGATTGCCACGCGTTCTACCTTAAAGCAGCAGCTTGCTCAGGATTAAATCATGCGTTACCGTACCCATTAATCATGGGCATTTCGGCCTCTCTTCGTGATTTATTGTCGCAATTGACTCCTCGCGCAATCCTCGACATCCTCGTCGCAGCAGCAGGCATTTACTACCTGCTTCGTCTCCTGCGCGGCGCGCGTGCGATGCAGGCCGTAGCTGTAATTGCGATCGTGGCTCTCTTCTATGAAGTCGCCCGATGGGCCCGTTTGGAAATTGTCGAATGGATTCTGGGGTCTATGGCTCCTTATGCTGGCATCGCGATGGTTGTTCTTTATCAGTCCGAGATTCGGCGCAGCTTGGCGCGGCTTGGGCAAAGCCTGACGTTTTCCCATTTTCTGGGAAATCCATCGGGAGCGATCTTCGATGATGTCGTAATGGCCGCCGAATATCTTTCCAACAATCGAATTGGCGGCCTCATTGTCTTCGAGCGCGAGGTGGGACTGCACACCTATATAGAAAGCGGTATACCTCTCGACGCGCACCTCAGCTATGACCTTCTGCTGGCCGTTTTTAAGCCCGGCTCGCCCCTGCACGATGGCGCTGTGATTATTCAAGGCACACGTATCGCCGGCGCCGCATGCTTCTTGCCGCTTTCCCTGAACCCTGCAATATCCACTCAGGTCGGCACCAGGCATCGAGCCGCCATGGGTATAACGGAAGAGAGCGATGCGGTCGTGGTGCTTGTCTCCGAACAGACTGGCGCGATTTCACTCGCGGTTGGCGGAGTAATGGAATTCGGGCTGAGCGTCGCTCAGCTTACTGATCGCCTCTCCGCTTTGTTCCGCCGATTCCGTGTAACGACTGAATTCAGAGCGCCGGGCACCGCGGCACGTGTTTCGGAACGAGTCGAATGATACGCGTTCTGCGCCGTCTTTTTCTTTCCCATCCCGGGCTCAAGGCCAGCGCGCTTTTGATTTCACTAGGCTTATGGGTTGTGTACACTTCCGAGCCGGTTGTCGAAGCTGGTTACAGCGCGCCTCTACTGCTGGTGAACGTCCCCGCTGGACTGAAAATCAGCAGCGAAATTCCTTCCGCCGTACTCATTCGATTGCGCGGCAGATTAAACCGGCTGCGCAGTTTTCAGGCCAGCGAACTTAGCGTCCGGGCTGACTGTAGCCAGACGAGCGTCGGCACCCAAACAGTTTATCTTGGCCCCAATATGGTTCGGGTACCTTACGGAGCGGAAATCGTCGGAATTACACCTCCGGAAATAGAAATTTCCCTCATGCCTGCTTCAGCAACCCTGCCACGGCGCAAATAGCCATGCTTCCACACCACTGGTAAAATCTCTCGTCCATGGCTAGAGAATTATTTGGCACTGATGGTATACGCGGAATTCCCGGCGAATATCCCCTTGATGACCACACCCTCTATGCAATTGGGCGGAGCTTGGCCGGCTATTTACGAGCTCACGGCCCTGAACCTTCTGTACTCATCGGCATGGACACACGCGAATCCGGGCCGCACATTGCCGGTCAGATTGCTGCCGGACTGCGAAAAGAGGGCGTAGTTCCAATTTCCGCTGGAATTATCAGCACTCCGGGAATCGCCTATCTCGTGCCTCGAGCTCAATTTGCGGCCGGCGTAGTGATTTCCGCTTCCCATAATCCTTATCACGACAATGGCGTGAAGCTCTTTGCAGGATCGGGAATGAAATTCCCCGACGAAATAGAAGAACAGCTCGAATTAAATATTCTGCGGCATCGTGACGGGCTGCCCACGGCTAGGGCCGAACCGCTCGAACCTGACCGGAAACTAGACGAGGATTACCTATATTATTTGGCTGGCTGCGTTCTTCCCGGTGCAAATCTCGCGGGCCTCAAGCTGGTTCTCGACTGTGCCAACGGCGCCGCCAGTGCTCTCGCACCTCCTCTGTTCACAGCCCTGGGCGCAGATGTCACGGCCATTCACAACGAGCCCGATGGCCGGAATATCAACGACTCCTGCGGCTCACTCCATCCTGAAAGCCTTTGCCGCGAGGTAACGGAAAAGAGAGCCGCTCTCGGCATAGCGTTTGACGGCGATGCTGATCGCGCCATGTTCGTGAGCGCTTCCGGGCGGATCGTAGATGGCGATGGCGTGCTCCTCATGATGGCGCGTTATTTGCGGTCAGTCGGCCGGCTCAAAAGCAATCGGGTGATCAGTACGACGATGGCGAATCTCGGCCTCGAACGCGTTCTTGAACGCGAAGGCGTTTCGCTCGCGCGAATGCCCGTAGGCGACCGTTACGTGCTTGAGGAGATGCTGCGAACAGGCGCCAATCTCGGCGGGGAACAATCGGGACACATCATTTTCCTTGACGACGCCACCACAGGCGACGGCATCCTTACGGCCGTGAAAATCGTCTCTCTTGTTGCTGCGCGAGGCGCGCTCGACGATCTGGTACGCGATTTAAAGGTGTACCCTCAAACAATCGTCAATGTGAATGTTCGCTCCAAGCCGCCGCTTGAGGACCTGCCTCAAGTTTCAATTGCTCTTAAGGAAGCGAATCTAGCCCTTGCAGACTCAGGCCGAATCGTGCTGCGTTACTCCGGCACGGAACCTAAGGCTCGCGTTATGGTAGAAGCAGAGAGAGCCGAAGATGTAGCATTATGGTCAGAACGAATCGCTTCAGCCGTCCGAGCCGCCATCGGCGCCTGAGCTACAATACTCTCCTAAACGCCGTATGGTATTAGAGATGATCCTACGGAAAATAATAGATTTAGAGCTTATGTTTTGCTCCAGTTTTCATGCAAGTTTGTCTTGATAAAAGGCTTACTTTGTATTCGGAAGGGTGGCACGGCAGTTGCACTATTATAGGCAATGTTTTCCCGGGGTGGTTGGTAAGTAGTAGAAAAATTTGAAAGTTTCAAGGGGTCCAGGGACGATGGACCCCTTGTTCTTTTCAGGCAGCCCCTCAACGTTCAGGCATGCGCCACAAGGGCACGCTGCACTCCTCGCAAACAATTTGGGTATAAGTTAGCCACTTGAAGATTTCCGGCAGAGGCGGCAAGTTGTCCGCATCCCATGCCTCCCATTGTGCGAATAGCTCGCCATAACGATCTGATACAAATACGCCTACGCGAGACAATCCGCGAGAACCCATCGCGTTAAGTCCCAGGTACTCTTCCGCCGCGCGTCCCGCGGTATCGACTCCAGGGATGATTTCGCGCTGCGAATCGATGCCCCAACTTGGCTTATCCAGTGCAACAAGCAGGGCAACGGCTTCGGCCTCAGCTAGTTCCACTTTTTTCGAAACCAGCCGCGACGCAAACCTCGCGCAGACAGGACACTCGCCGTGTAGAAACGCAATCAGGAGGCTATTTTTTTGTTTATAGTCCCACGCGCGAATCGTGTCGCCGTTTGGCGTACGGACCGTTAATGGTGGGATGACTTGGCGCAGAGTAAGCATGGTCTGCGCTTTGATTTTAGCACTTCGTCAGCTGCAGCCGGACGTGCCGCCGCAGTTTTCGCATTTATAGCAGCCGCCGTTTGGTGTCATCAACATGCCGCAGTCCGCGCACGTCGGCGCCCCGTCGTGCTGCGCCCGCGATTGCGCAGATTCCCGATTCTCGGCCAGAGCGGGCGTAACAGCCGCCTGCGTCGTGCTTACGGCAGAGGTTTCGCCGCTGGTCGCTGGAGTTTGCGTTAGGTAGTCGGCCGAAATGAATCGTCCTCCCAGCCAACGGCCAATATAGTCCAACACTGACTTGGCGTACGGAATCGCCTTGTGGCCCGTGTAGCCCGATGGCTCAAATCGCGTGTTCACGAATTTATCGACCAAAGCTTTGAGCGGCACGCCATACTGCAAGCCGATAGAAACCGACAGCGCAAAGCCATCCATGAATCCCGAAAGCGTCGAACCTTCCTTGGCCATCTTGATGAAAATTTCGCCGGGATTGCCGTCTTCATACATTCCGACTGTGATGTAACCTTCGTGGCCACCGACGGAAAACTTGTGAGTGATCGATTGCCGTTCGCTTGGCAGCTTGCGCCGTTTGATATATGCGAACATTTCTTGCTGCACGTCTGCCGGTGAGGCTTTCGCCTCGTCTTTCTTTGCGCCCGCGGCCGAAAGCGGCTGGCTGCGCTTCGAATTGTCGCGATAGATAGCGACTGCTTTCAGGCCCATCTTCCACGATTCGATATAGGCCTGCATGATGTCTTCAACTGTGGACTCTTCCGGCATGTTGATCGTCTTGCTGATTGCGCCGGAAAGAAACGGCTGAGTAGCGGCCATCATCAAGAGGTGCCCCTTCCACGCAATTGAACGCCCGCCGCCCGCTAGAGCCAGTGAGCAATCGAAAATAGGCAGGTGTTCCGGTTTCAGACCCGGCGCACCTTCGATCGTGCCGGCCTGATCAATATGGGAAACGATTTGAGACGCTTGCTCCGGCGTGTAATTCAGGCGCATCAATGCCTGCGGTACGGTGTTGTTGACAATTTTCATCACGCCACCGCCGACCAGTTTTTTATGCTTAACGAGCGCCAAATCCGGCTCGATGCCGGTTGTATCGCAATCCATCATGAAGCCGATCGTCCCTGTTGGCGCGAGGACGGTCGCCTGCGAATTCTTGAATCCATGCTTTTCGCCGAGCGCGAGCGCGTCGTCCCAGGCCTTCCGCGCGGCATTCATCAATGCTGGTTGAACATTCTCCGCGTGCACCGCGCGCAAAGATTCACGATGCATCCGAATCACGTTCAGCATGGGCTCGCTGTTTTGTGGATACGCTGGGAAAGGCCCAAGCTGCTCGGCGACACGCGCCGACTGCGCGTACGCTTCGCCGCACATTAGAGCAGTGACTGCAGCGGCCATGTCCCGGCCCGCGGTCGAATCGTATGGCAACGCCAGCGACATGAGCAGCGCGCCTAGATTGGCATAACCGAGCCCGAGTGGACGAAAGTTGTGCGAATTTTCGGCAATCCTGGGTGTGGGATATCCGGCGTTATCCACGAGAATTTCCTGTGCCGTAATCGTCATGTCTACAGCCTTGCCAAATGCTTCTGCGTCAAATACGCCGTTCGAACCAAGGAATTTCATTAAGTTCAGCGACGCCAGGTTACAGGCCGTATCGTCAAGGAACATATATTCCGAGCAGGGATTCGAAGCGTTAATTCGCCCCGTCGTCTTGCAGGTATGCCAGCGATTCACCGTGGTGTCGTACTGCATGCCCGGATCCCCGCAATGCCATGCCGAATCCGCCATGCGTTGCAGTAATTCTTTTGCTCGCAATTTGTCGGCAGGCGCGCCATCCGCTACGTTGCGCGTCCACCAGTCGCGATCTTCCGCCGCCGCTTGCATAAATTCATCGGTCACGCGCACGGAGTGATTTGCGTTCTGGAAGAAAACCGAGGTGTACGCTTCGCCGTCAATCGAGCTGTCATAACCCTGCTCGATAAGCACATGTGCTTTGCGCTCTTCCTTCATCTTGCTGTCGATAAATTCAACTATGTCTGGATGGTCCACGTTCAGGATGACCATCTTTGCGGCTCGCCGGGTCTTGCCGCCGCTTTTTATCACGCCCGCGAACGCATCAAACCCTTTCATAAAACTTACCGGCCCGGAAGCTATGCCTCCTCCGGAAAGCGTCTCGTGACTGCCCCGCAGACTCGAAAAATTCGTGCCGGTTCCCGAGCCCCACTTGAATAGCATGCCTTCCGTCTTGGCCAGGTCCATGATTGAGCCCATCGTGTCCTGTACGGAATTAATGAAGCAGGCGGAGCACTGGGGCTTGGCTTGAACGCCGACGTTAAACCATACCGGCGAATTGAAAGCCATTTTCTGTTGGACGAGTAAGTGCGCTAGATCATCCCGGAAGGAATCGCGCGACTCCGCAGAAGCAAAGTATCCGCCGCTCTCTCCCCAACCGACGATTGTGTTTACGACGCGCCCGATCAGTTGCTTGACCGACGTTTCCCGTTCCGGCGAATCCATCTTGCCGTGGAAATACTTCGACGCCACGATGTTCGTGGCTGTCTGTGACCAGGATTCCGGCACCTCTACATTTTCTTGACGGAAAATTACCTGGCCCTTCTCATTACCTATTTGCGCGGTGCGCCTTTGCCATACGACGGAATCGAAAGGCGAGATCCTGCCGTCAGTAAAATACCTGCGAAACTGCAGTCCCTTGCCCTGTTGGGTGTCTGCTTTCGCGTTTGATTTTGAGAGCGTTTTTTCGTTGAGGGCCATCTTGGTATGAGCCATATCGCCTCCGCGCATTGAGGGCCCCTGCGCGGGTACCCTCTATTTTACAGCCTTGCCTCAAGCAGCCGCTCGCTTCTCCTGCAAGCCACTCATCTTGAGTCCCGCTCAACAGCAAATTGATCTCTCCATCAGGTCAATGCCGTTCGCCTGATGAATTCTGCAATGCCCGCTGCATCCGGGCATTTAGATTTTTGGGTAACTCACCTCTGAACTAGCCTGGAACCCGGGCTGGCTTCGCGGTGCCGCTGCATCCCGGCTGGAGTGAAATTGAAACGCAGCATCCACGGTCTTCCCGAATCTGAGGGCGCACAGTAAAACATGTGCAAAAAAGTTGTCAAGAGAAAACCACTCCATATAAGATTTCTCTGTGGATATTATACTATATATAGTGGCTTCGTTGCACCCAGCCCCGTCTAAATTACTCATAACGCAGTGCATCGACGGGATCGAGCGCCGCTGCTCTCGTCGCTGGCCACACTCCGAAAATCAAACCCACGGCCAGCGACACGCCCACTCCTCCTGCAACCGCCCACATCGGAACTGCGGCATGGATGCTGGTAAAACTTCGAATCAGCAGGACGAGTCCTTCAATGATGAATACACCAATCAGTCCGCCGGCACCCGTGAGCGCCATTGCCTCTGAGAGGAATTGCCAGGCGATATCTCTGCGCCGTGCGCCGACAGCCTTGCGCACCCCAATCTCGCGCGTGCGCTCCGTTACGCTCACCAGCATGATGTTCATCACGCCAACACCACCAATAAGCAACCCAATCGAGCTGAGCACGATCATTGCAACCGCGACCATGCCAACAATGTTGTGAAATTCCTGAATTTGTTGCGCGGCGGTAAGGATTTCAAATGTGTCCGGCTGATCGTAGGGAATATTTCGCCGCCGTCTCAAAAAATCGCGCACCTGATCGACCGCCTGATCGATCTGTCCATTCCGCGCTTGCAGACGATATGCATTCTCGTACGAACCCGGATAAGCCTTGCGAAAAGTGTTATACGGCAGCAGAACTCGCCGATCCTCGTCATTGGGCCCGAAGTTTCCTTCCGGCCGCGCTAGCACGCCGATGACACGATAGGGCTGGCCATCCACCAGCACCTCTTTGCCGGTCGCGGGTAATTGTCCGAAAAGCGCCGACGCCGTGTCCTGCCCCAGTACGGTCAGTGATTCACGATGCGCGTTTTCTGTATCGGTGAAAAACCGCCCCTCGACCATGTTGGTATTCGCCAGAACAAAGGGGTAGTTCGACAGTGTCCCGCGCAGGTCCACTATTGACACTTCATTGCCTTGATAGCGAGCCTTGTGCGTCTGTTCCCACAACGTGATCCACACAGTCACCTGCTGCACAGCCGGACAACATTCGGTCAGCGCCAGTCCATCTTCGAGCGTCAGCGGCTTGCGCGTGCGCTCTTCCTTTGGACGCGGCCCGCCAAAACGCGGCCCTTGCCGGAAGCGATTTATGGAAACTGTATCCGCCCCGAACCGTGTAATGGCCTGAATGATTGTGCTGTCGAAGCCGGTAATAAGCGCAGCCACGAGCATGAGGACGCTTACACCCATCACTACTCCGAGCACCGTGAGAAAACTGCGCATTTTGTGCTGGCGCAAAGTGTCGAGCGCGAGACGTACGCTCTCGGTTTGATTTTGTGTCCTCATCGTTTATGTCTCGGCACGCAGCGCTTCAATAGGCGCTAAGCCCGCAGCGCGCCATGCCGGATAAATGCCAAAGAAAAGTCCGACTGCTGTCGAAATTGCCAGGGAAGCAATCACGGCACCGGCAGAGGTGACCACAGGCATCGCTGTGGTCGATCGCACGATGGCGGCAATTGCCACGGCCAGTGCAACCCCGATTGCGCCCCCAATGGCCGAAAGCGCGGCAGATTCGGCCAGGAATTGAACGAGAATGTCCTCGCGCCTTGCCCCCACTGCTTTGCGTATCCCGATTTCGTGCGTGCGTTCGGTCACGCTGGCTAACATGATGTTCATAATTACGATTCCGCCCACCACCAGGAACACCGAAGTGAGCCACACTGCCAGCGCGAACACCTGCTGCGTAATCCTTTGCCACAGCGCCATTATCGAAGCCGATCCGAGTATCCCGAAATCGTCTGGCGCGTTGTAATCCAGGTGATGGCGCGTTCGCAAAATCAACCGAACCTCATCCTGCGCAGCTTCCATCACCTCGGGATCGCGCGCCTGCACAAACATCGAGATCGATCGCGTGGACACATGCCAACCGGCGTGAAACGTGGAAAAAGGAATCAGCAAATTATTGTCCTGAGAAATGCCCAGCACTGTGCCGACCATTTCCGCCACACCAATTACGCGATAACTTTCACTTCCGGCGCGCACCGTCTGCCCGAGCGGATCTGCGTTCGGGAAAAGTTTTGTCGCTACTTGATATCCGATGACGCAGACCTTCTGCCGATGGAGCTCATCTGCCTCGGTTAGAAAGCGCCCGGAGGCCACGTTGATCTTTCTTATCTGCCCGTAATTCGGCGTCACGCCCATGAGACTTACATTTTCCGACAGTTCAGTCCCGGCGCGGACGTCCGAAACAGTGCTCTCGACTGCGCCTACCTCTCCTGAGAACTGCAATCGGCCATCACTAAGAACCTGATAATCGTCCGTCGTAAGCAGCGGCCGTTTTTGGGCGTTCCCCATTGCCCGCACGTTCGTAATAATGCCAAAACGGTCCACCACGAATACATTTGCGCCCAGATTCGCGATTCGATCGGCAACATAAAAATTGAGCCCGTTCACCACAGACATCACAGCGACCAAGGTAGCTACAGCGAGCACAATTCCCAGCAGGGTCAGGTAGCTTCGCAGTTTGTGGGCGCGAAGGGCGTCCGCAGCCATGCGAAACGCTTCGCCGATGGCCGCTGCCCGTGATGAGGAGCGTTGCATGTCCGCCGATTATAGAAGATTCCGCAAGATTCGATGCGAAACCTTCCCGCGCTTTCCACAAATTTTGAACAGTTTTTGCTACTGGTTGAGATCCAGCAGTCCTTCGGGCAGACGCACTTCGATTCGCCGTGCGGAAACGTCAACAAGCGTGCAAATCTCCGCGGCGAACGGGATCAGCACTTCACCTCGCGCTGTTTCAACGGCCAACACCCAAGCCTCTGGCGTTTCTTGCCCCGCATGCGTGGGTTGCACTTCTTTTATCTTGCCTAACACCTCGGCTCCCCCGGTTATCCATACTTCACAACCGACCAGTTCGGAAATGTAATAGCGCCCTTCAGACAGTTCCATGCGCTGACTCAGCGGAACCTGCACTTCAGCTCCGCGCAGTTTCTCGGCTTCATCGATGCTTGAAACCCCCGCGAAGTGAAACACCGCCTGACCTTTGTGCAAACGACACGAAAGGACCGTCGCCTGCCACGCTGGACGTTGGCCGTCCGCCAGCCACACCTCTCGCAGGCTCGCCAACCGTTGTGGAAAATCGGTGAGAATTTCCGCGGCAACTTCGCCTCGGCGACCCCACGGACGCAATATGCGCGCCAGGGTCACCGCAGCGAACGGTTCGGGAAGCACTACTCCAGTATTTCGAGTGTGAATCGCTTGTGAGCCTTCATGCCTGCCGCGCCAAGGATGGTGCGGATGGATTTGGCCGTCCGGCCCTGCCGGCCAATTACTTTACCTAGGTCTTCGGGGTGCACGCGCAACTCCAAAACGGTCACCTGCTCCCCCTCCACGGCGCGCACCTGAACTCCATCTGGATGATCGACCAGCGCCTTGGCGATCTCCTCAACAAGTTCCTTCATGGGGACACCTATCTTTCGCGGGCGCGAATGACAGGCCGGACCTGCACACTCCCAACTACAGGGTGCCAATCGCTCCTATTAAATCGGACGCTTCAAGCGATTTTTTGGTTGCGTAGGAAGCTTCGTACTGTATCGCTAGGCTGGGCGCCGCATCCGAGCCAATACTTGATGCGGTCGGCATCAAGCTTGAGTTCGGCCGGTTTCTTCAATGGATTGTACATACCCACAATTTCAACGAAACGTCCGTTCCGCGGCCGCCGCTTATCCGTCACCACTACCCGGTAGCTGGGCATCTTTTTCTTGCCGTACCGGGCTAACCTAATCATTAACACTCAACTACCCCCCTGTAAGGTATTTAGTTTATCACGGGAAGGGGCTGGCAAACTGCTTAGATTCTCCAGCGGCGCATTTCTTTGGACAGCGGGGCATGCCGGAAGCACTCAACCGTGTGGTCGTTCACCATTCCTGCAGCCTGCATAAACGCGTAGCAGATAGTAGAGCCCACAAACTTGAATCCACGTGCCCGCAGCTCTTTGCACATGGCATCCGATTCCCGCGATGTGGCAGGAATCCGCTTGTGCGATTCGTAGCGATTCACGATGGGTCTGCCGCCCACAAATTGCCATATGTAAGCTGCAAAGCTGCCGAATTCTTTCTGAACCTTCAGGAACTCGCGCGCATTCACGATGGCCGATTCAATCTTCAACCGGTTTCGGATAATGCGGGCATCGCGCAGCAGGCGCTTCACGCGCCTTTTATCGTAGCGAACGATTTTCTCGGGATCGAACCCGTCAAAAGCAACCCGAAAACCTTCTCGTTTCTGCAGAATGATTTCCCAACTTAGCCCGGCCTGCGCCGCATCTAGAACCAAAAACTCGAATATCTTCCGATCATCCCGCAGCGGTACTCCCCATTCTTCATCGTGATAACGCAGCGCCAGCTCGCTTTTTGGCCAGGCGCACCGCTTGCGGCCGTCCAGTTGAAATTGATCTTTTAGCGTCATCCCGAACGAAGCGAGGAATCCTTCCGCGTCTTACTTGAATAAACTATTCCGTAGTCTCGAGGCCTTCAATATCGCCCAAATCCGCTTTGCCTTTCAGTGCGTCCTTCATCTTGCTCAGGCCCTTCAGCCGCCCCTGTGCTGCCAGCGCGCCGTACTGCTTCATCATTGAGCGCATCTGCAGATATTGTTTCAGCACCTGATTCACTTCCTGCACCGAAGTTCCGCTGCCGCGCGCGATTCTCTTGCGCCGCTTGCCGTCTATTACGCTGTGATCGTCGCGCTCTTCCTCAGTCATCGAATTGATGATGGCCTCGACGTGTTTCAGCCTCGTCTCGTCCACCTGCGCGTCCTTCGGTAGATTCGCGAATGGCCCGATTTTCGGCAGCATGCCCATGATCTGTTCCAGCGGACCCATCTTGCGCACCTGCTTCAACTGATCGCGAAAATCGCCCAGCGTAAACTCGCTTCTGCGCAGCTTGCGTTCCAGTTCGGCGGCCTTCTTTTGGTCAAATGATTGTTCCGCGCGCTCGATCAGGGTTATCACGTCGCCCATGCCCAGCACGCGCGAAACGATCCGCTCCGGGTAGAAAGCTTCCAGTGCGTCGTACTTTTCGCCGACGCCCACGAATTTCACCGGCGCGCCTGTCACTTTCCCAATCGAAAGCACCGCGCCGCCGCGCGCATCGCCATCCATTTTAGTAAGCACAACTCCCGTCAATCCCAGCCGTTTGTGAAATTCGCCAGCCGAGCGAACGGCGTCCTGCCCAATCATCGCGTCGGCGATAAAAAGAAGTTCCGTGGGCTGCAGCTCGCGCTTCAAATAGCCGAGTTCATTCATCAGCTCGTCGTCAATGTGCAGCCGTCCCGCCGTATCGACCAGGACCACATCTGACGCCGATAATCTCGCCTCACGCAGCGCTCCGCGCACAATTTCCAGTGGTTTGTCTGTCCCCGCTGCAGGCCACAGCGTGACGCCGGCAGCTTTTGCCACTTGCGCCAGTTGTTCGCGCGCCGCAGGCCGGTACACGTCCGTCGAAACCACCAGCGGCCTGTGTCCGTGCCCTCCCAGCCACTTTGCCAACTTGCCCGTGGTCGTCGTTTTTCCGGATCCTTGCAGCCCCACAATCATCCACACCGACGGCGGCTTCGATCCGAACAGCGGCTTCGCGTGTTTCCCCAGCAACGTCATCAACTCGTCTCGCACAATCTTCAGCACCTGCTGATCGGGAGAGAGTTGCAGCATCACTTCCGAACCCAACGCCTTCTGCTTGATGTGCGCCAACATCTCGTCCGCCACGCCGACGTTCACGTCCGCGTCGAGCAGCGATTCGCGAATTCCTGCCAGAGCCGCGTCCAGATGTTCTTCGGTCAGCTTTCCCTGGCCGCGCAGGTTCTTAAATACGCGCTGCAGCTTGTCCGTGAGATTTTCAAACATGCTTTGCGGTCCTCTGTGGGCTACTCAATTCATTCTAGGAGAGCCTGCATAGACGGTCAAACTAGCCACTCTCAAGGACTACGGATTGTTGAGAATAGCTACCTACTCAACGACGGAGAGAGTTGATCTTCCTCATGTTGTCGCCGGTGGGCAGCAAGAATATCGCTGCTTGAAATCATGCCGACCAGGCGTGGCGTTTCGCCTTCCGAAACCACCGGCAACCTGCCGATCTCCTCGGCAGCCATCAAGCCGGCGGCGTCGCGCAAAGACGTGGTCTCAAAAATCATCGTCGGCGGCTCCTCGATCATTTCGCTGAGCGGAAGTTCGGGATCGCTCGGACTGTCCAGGAGGTCCCTGCGCATCAATATACCTGTTACTGCTCCATGCTGATCCAGTAACGGAAAGCTGCTGTGCTGAGTTCCCGGTTGGCCTGAAGCGAGCCATTCTCGTACTTCGCCGAGTGTCTGCCCGGCTCGCAACGACACAACGTCTCGGCTCATCACGTCTCGGACACTCAGCCGATCCATAATGTCCGCCGTATATTCAGATGGCACCAGAACGCCTCGCCGAGCGATTTTTTCCGTCATGATGGAATTCTTGGTCAGCAACGCCGAAATCAGATAAGCACTCGCGCAACCGGCCAGCAGCGGCAGCAATTCGATAGATTGGCTCGTTGCTTCCGAAACGAAAACCACCGATGCCAGAACTGCTCGCGATGCGCCCGCAAATAACGCCGCCATCCCGACCAATGCCGCCGTCCGCAAATCGATGCCCGCGAAAGGCAAAAGTGGTCGCGAGACCCCTGCAATCAGCTCTCCCAGCGCACCGCCAATTATGAGCAACGGTGCTAGTGTTCCTCCGGATGTTCCGCTGCTCAATGAAATGGACCACGATACGAATTTCATAACACCAAGCAGTAGCAGGATTTTCAGCGGCATCGAGCCCGAAAGGATCTCATCAATTACGTCGTATCCGACTCCCATGGTCCGCGGTGCCATATATCCGACCAGGCCCACAACTAATCCGCCCAGAGCTGGCCACCACATCCAATGGATGGGAAGTTTTTCGAATGCGTCTTCAATCCCATAAATCGCCCGCGTTACACCAACGGCTACAAAACCCATCAACGCTCCAAGCACGATGTAAAACGCTAAAGCGCTTCCGCTTGCTTGTCTTACGTCTGGCATCGCGAAAATAGGCTGTGATCCCACTGTGGCAAATCGAATAGCCGCCGCGGTCGCGCAGGCTAGCGCCACTGGAATGATTGATCGTGCGCGGAACTCAAAAAGGAGCAGTTCCACGGCCAGAAGAACGGCAGACACCGGCGTGCCGAATATCGCCGACATTCCGGCAGCAGCTCCGGCCGCCAGCAGCACTTTCCGCTCGGCCGGCGTGATCTTTACCCGTTGGCCCAGAACAGAACCCAGCGCGCCCCCTGTTGCGATAATCGGCCCTTCCGCTCCAAAAGGCCCGCCTGTGCCAATCGCGATTGCAGCCGAAAGCGGCTTGAGAATCGTCACCCGCGGTGAAATGCGGCTTTGATTCAGCAGCACTTGCTCCATCGCTTCGGGAATCCCATGCCCGCGGATGGCTTTGGAACCATATCGTGCCATCAATCCGACAAGAATTCCGCCGATCGCGGGTACGACAATCACCCATGCTCCGAGTTGATGGTGCGCGGGAGAAGCAAAACTGGATGAAATTTGTCCATAAAAAGCAAGATTCGTCACAAATCCGATTAAGGCCACCAGTACTCGTGCCGCCCCTGCCACGATGAAAGCGAGCACGATCGCCAGGCCGCAAATGGTCAACACGCGTGGCTGGATCGTGCCCGAAAAAACAAACGGATTGGGAATCCGAAGAATCCACCTGCTACGGCGCTCGCTCATTTGTTCTCGAATATCCTTAAGAAAATTGCCAGAGATTGCCCTTTAATTATATCAATCCAAACATCGCCAACGAGGACCGAATGTTCAGCATGAATCGGTCATATCGAAGTGGGTGGTATACTCGCTTTGATTCATTGAATGGTGAAATCTTATGCCTCCTCAAACTGGTAAGCCTCCCGCTCACGTAGCGGTTCTCCAATTGTTAGGCGGCGCCGACGTCGCCTATGCAGTGGCCTGTCTGGCAAAGCTCGGCGTCCCCGACCACTTGGAAAAAGGCGCGCGTTCCGCTGAAGACCTGGCCAAAGAAATTGGTGCCCAACCGCAGGCGCTCTATCGCCTGATGCGCGCCACGGCCAGTGTTGGGGTGCTGGCGGAAGGTCCCGACCACAAATTTTCTCAGACGCCCTTATCCGACGTCCTGCGAACCCGATCCAATCCCAGCCTCCGTGGCATCGCCATTATGGGCATTCGGCATTGGTATGTTCAGGGATGGGAGCGCCTTGAGTACTCCGTTCGCACCGGCAGGACCGCTCTCGACGAAGTCTTGGGCAAGCCGGTCTTCGAATTTTTCAAAGAGAGCCCCGCCGACGCGGAGGTTTTCAACGAAGGAATGACCTCGCTTTCTACGATTGACAGCCCTGCCGTCGCAGAAGCCTATTCGTTTGAAAGCATCAACTCTCTTGTCGATGTCGGCGGCGGACATGGACTGCTGCTCGCCACAATTCTCGCTCGCAATCCACGCCTCAAAGGCATCCTCTTCGACGCACCTCACGTTGTCGCTGGCGCTAAAGATGGTCCCTTAAAGCCGTTTCTCGACCGGTGCACCTTCGTCGGCGGTGATATGTTTTCTTCAGTTCCACCCGGCGCTGACGCCTACGTCATGAAACACATCATTCATGATTGGCCGGACGAGCTATGCATAAAGGTTTTGAAAAATTGTCGCCAGGCTGCCAACGCGAATGCCCGGCTCCTCGTCGCGGATCACGTCATTCCGCCTGGCAACGATTTCCATCCAGGCAAGTTTTTGGATCTCGCCATGCTGATTTTCCCCGGCGGCAAAGAACGCACTGAGCAGGAATTCCGCCATCTCTTCGCTGCTTCCGGCTGGCGCCTGAACCGCATCGTTCCTACAGCCGCGGTCGAGTGCGTCATCGAAGGCGTGACGACCTGATGAAGCAAGGACCAATGGGTAGCCATCGGTTCACTCGGCCTTTCTGGGTGCTGTAAAGTAGCAATCTCGGAGGCGCTACAATGGACTTGATGTACCGCTGGCGCTGCTCGAAGAAGACACTATTCGCAACGGTCCTCCTCGTTGCTCTTCTCGTCTTTTCGAATATAGTTTCGGCACATCACGGCACGGCGCAATACGACTCAGCCAATAAGCTCACGCTCAAAGGCACCATCGCGCAATTTGAATGGCGCAATCCTCATACGCAAATCCATTTGGACGTGAAAGACGACAAGGGTACCGTCGTCCACTGGAATTTCGAAGCACAACCGCCAAACATATTAACTCGCGCCGGCTGGACCAAGGACATCCTGAAACCCGGTGATCAGGTCACGATCATCGCGACGCCCGCGAAAAGCGGCGCGCCTGTAGGCATCATTCAGATGGTTGTGCTCGCTAGTGGCGAGCAGCTTACGATGACCCAAAAATAAATAATGAATCGCATAACCTTTAATTGGCTCAAAAATGTAATCGCCGTGCAGACGCTCCTGCTCCTATTTTCTTCTCCGGTACCCGCGCAATCGGTTGCGCCCACTCCCCGCGCAACACCCGCGCAGACGCCTGCATCCTTACAAGATCTTTCCGGGGTGTGGTTCGGTGACGGCGCTGGAAATAACCGCAACTTACTCCTTCAGCCCGCCACGCCGCTGATGCTTCCCTGGGTCAAAGCCAAATTTGATTCCAAAGGAGCCACCACGGAACGTGATCCCTTCCTAGAATATTGCGAGCCGCTCGGTGTGCCTCGTGTGCTTCTCACCAATGTTCCGCAAAAATTTGTCCAGTCGTCCAATGAGATCGTCATACTTTACGAACGGAATCACGATTTCCGCGAAATTTATCTGGACGGCCGTCAACATCCCAAAGATGTTGACCCTACGTGGTGGGGACATTCCATAGGCCGATGGGAAGGCAACACGCTGATCGTAGATACCATCGGCTTCAACGACCGCACTTGGCTTGACTGGTCAGGCTTGCCTCATAGTGAAGCTCTGCACCTCGTCGAGCGGTACCAGCGCTTAGACCAGGACAACATGAGCCTCGATATCACGGTGAATGATCCGAAGGCCTACACCCAATCCTTCAACGCAAAGAGAATGTTCAAGCTGAAGCCCTGGGATATCGGCGAAGACATCTGCACTCTCAATGACGAGCAGCACTTCCGTCAGGGCATCGTAAACCCGGCTTCGGTACCGACTAAGTAACCGCTGGCAGGTCCAGGTCGCATCAGAATTCTGTGCACCCAACCCCTGTGAATTCGCATCTCACCTTGCAGCGGCGTCGCGATTCAATTTGTTGGCCGCGTATACACCTGATACCATCGAGTTACTGGTTTCACGTTGCAAGCTTTCGCGTCGCGTTGCAAACTCTCTAGGGACAAAGTTCGAATATGCGAAGTCGACGCCAATGGCCTCGTCGCGTTCCTGACAGAATCCTCTCTATACGTATCGAGCCCGATCACAACGCGATTGTCCTCAATACGTCTGAAGGCGGCCTCGGCTTTCGCGCTCTCACTCCGCTGGCAATTCAAAAGGGCCCAGTCCAATTTTCTTTTTCCGACAATGGCCAGCGCATTGACGCAACCGCAGAGCTGATCTGGACCGATTCCACAGGAAAGACGGGCGGGTTGTCCTTCGCTTCTGTGCCTGCGCCTGATCGAGAACGGCTCCTCAGTTGGATGAACCGTTCAGCCCTGCCTGCGACCGTCGACGCTAGTGCCGAGACCGCAGCGCCCGCAAGAGGGCTGCCTCTTCAGCCTTTGAATCCGCCACCAGTTCCTGCGCCCTCTGTTGCGGCGACGCATTTTCCTGCGCGCGAGTTTCAGGGCTTGTCCTTGCCGCCCCCAAGTGCGCCTCATTACAAATACTCAATGTTCGAGGAAGAAGAAGCTGAACCGGAGCCGGAGTCTCGTGGGAGATTCTTCGGCGGTTTCTTCGCCGGCTTGCTGATCGCCGCTGCCCTCGCGGCGGTTTTGTTTTTTCTTTACGGCACTGAAATTGGCCGCATAGTAGCTCCCTGGAGAACAGCCGCAGGCCTCACTCCGCCGCCGGAAACCGCGCCGCCTGCAGTTGCGCCTGTAACATCGCCACAGCCGAATGCGCAAACAGCGACTCCCTCCGCCGAAGATTCGCAAGCCTCAGCGCCGGAGTCTGCGTCTGCACCTGCAACTTCATCTTCACCTGCACCTCAGTCTGAAGCTGCCTTGCCTTCTCAACCCAATGCCCCAGTCCCGGAAAAAGAACCAGAGAAGGAAGATGCACCCCCTGTGAGAGAAGAGGCAAAAGATAAAGCCGCCGCGCCTGTTACTGAGCGACCCGCTTCCGTAAGCCCTCCAACCAAAGGGCCCGATCCCGGCGCCGCTGAACTGGCAATGGCCGAACCGTATTTGAATAGCTCCAACGGTCCGACCGGCAAGGCGGTTGGCGCAAGGCTCCTTTGGGATGCAGTCGAAAAAGGCAATGTGACTGCCCAGGTCAGGCTCGGCGACCTCTACGCCCGAGGCGATGGCGTAACCAAGAATTGCGAACAAGCACGCGTTCTGTATCGCGCCGCCGCGCAAAAAGGCAGCAAAGAGGGCTCCCAGAAACTCTCGCAAGTCATCCGAACCGGCTGCTGACACCGTTTAGGTTATTCTTGTGTAGCGCCGCCCTTCAGGGCGGCATTCTTCCGCCAACGTACGGTCGAGTCGGTCACTATTCGAAGCACAAAAGCTAGCTGCGTCATCCCGAGTCCGCCGGTCGCGTGCCGTACTCAGCCCTCAAAAGAGCGGACGAGGGACCTGCTGTTTGTCTCCCGGCCTGCATCGGATGTCACGCACTCGCTGGTGCATTTGGACTCCTCAGCCTCGCAATTTCCCGCGCCAGATAATCCAGCCGCACCATTACTTCCTGGTGACGCGATTCATCAGGATCCGGCTTCTTCGCGAAAAATGAAATCGCACCGCCCGGCTCAAGCACCGCGCGCTCGACCTCCTGTAAACCTCCGAACCCCTGCTTGTGCGCCGCTGCTTCAAGTTCGTGCACAGTGAGCAGTTCTTTTTCCAGCTTGTCGTGCAAAACGCAGCAGTGCTCGATTAAAACAGTCGCGTCGCCTTCCACCAGCCGGTCGATTTTTTCATGCCGGAATAAAAACCGAATGACCAGGTAATTCACAGCCAGCAGGGTGGACGCACCGATGATGCCGCCGGTCACGCTGTTGTCGTCGCCGATGATTGCGTTCTGTACTGTATTGGAAATCGTCAGCAGCACCACGAGATCGAATGGGTTCAATTGCGCCAGCTCGCGTTTGCCCGCCAGCCGCAAGCCCACTACAAGAAATACATATACCAGCACCGGCCGCAGGATCTTCTCCGCCAGCGGCGCCGTCAGAAAAAACATGTCCGTGAAAGATTTGTAATGCATTCGCGTGATACCTCATCCGTCCTTGTCCTAAAGCTGGACAGATTATCACGCTAAATACGGCTGTCATTCCGAGCTTGCGCCCTGGAATGGACAAAGCAGTCGAAGGAAGCGCCTCATTGCCCCCACTCAAATAGGCCGTTATTCCCCTACAAAAATCGAATTAGCGGCCGGGCGAAGTGGTAGAGCTCCGAGGAATAGTTTTCTTGGCTGGCTGGCTGGCTGGCTGGCTGGCTGGCTGGCTGGTTGGTTGACGTTCGTCGCGCTGGAGCTCTTTTGCGAGATGCGCCACGAAGAGCTCAGCGTATGCAGCACAAAACGGCTGATAGTGGCCCGCCTTCTTTCAGCAGCGAGACGTATTCGGTTTGCTTCTTCGATCGAGCAACGCACGTGGATCGTTGTTCGCGGTTTTAATATTCGCTGCGCGCCGCCAAGCGGAATTTCCTTGGTCTGGGTTAATTTGGCGAACACCCGCTCTTGAAACTCGACAGCAACCATCAACACGCTCACCACGTAGTTGCTTACGGGACGCCGCTGTCTCTGGGCGTGCTCGCGGATAGATGCGGCTTCTTCCTGGGATAAATTGATCAGGAGGCTCGTCCGTTTGCTCATGGGCAGCTGATTCCCCCGATAAGTTGTCTCTCGAAGTACTAATACCATTCGGTATCACTATTTGCAAATACGCAATTTCTCGGCTACTCTCCCCCTTCAAAGGGGGATTCTCGTGGCCTCATCTTCAGAGCACGGATCCAAGAAGCTTTTCGACCAAGCGACTGCGTCGAAAGGTGCCTCCGAAAGACATTCGGCAGAATTACAATCAGACGGTTTCGGTAACGGCCATCGGGACGGCCATGCCAATGGATTAAGGCCCACTGAAACCCTCGATATTTTTTCCGTTCCAAGCGACGGCAAGCCGATCTGGATTCGAGAGTGCGCCGGTCTCCAGCAAGCTAGGGAAATCATGCAACAGATTGCCGCCTCATCCCCCGGCGAATATTTCATCTTCCATGTTCCTACCGGCGCGGTGATCGAGCGAATCACCGTCGATGGTGCCGCTCCAAACGTCGATGGCTCTTTTTCAAAGGATGGACATTAGCTTCACGGCGGGAACGCCAGCTTAGTTTCAAGACGGAAGAGGCCCAGCCTCCCGCGACATCATTTTTTCTGATCTGCCTGTAACAAACTGCCCCCGAAAGTCACTTAGTTATATGAGCGCTGGAAACTGGAATGGCGTCTCGTCTTTAGTATCGCCTTCGCGCTTGCCGATGCACATATCAACTCTCTTTGTTTTCATACACTTCCGCACTCTTTGTACACAGTGCAGGCGAATGTTTACCAGCTATTTCCATTGCTTCCAGCAGCTTACGCACTCTTTCACGCAAACACGGGGGTACGGGGGGTCCAAACCGACCGTCTTATGTTTCATTGCAAAGGCGAAATCCGGCTTGTGCGGAGGATGGCAGGGTAAAATCGTGACGTGAACCAGGAATCTGAGAAGTGGATCATCGCCAAGGCGCAAGAACTCGGCTTTGATGTCTGCGGCATCGTTCGCGCTGAAGATTGCGTTGAATCAAGCCACCGCGAGGAGTGGCTCGCGCGCGGTTATGCCGGTGAGATGCGCTATCTGCACGATGCACGCCGTGCGGAAATTTTCAGTGTATTGCCGGAAGCGCGCAGCGTCATTGTTTGCGCCATCAACTACAGCGCCGCGCAGCCGTATTCGACCGACGCCGCAGCTCAGGCCGCGACGGGCGAGTCCAGAGCATGGATTTCCCGGTATGCCTGGGGCGACGACTACCACGCCGTTATCGGTGAAAAACTAGAAAACCTGGTTGCAGCAATGCGCAAACACTTCGGCGGCTTCTCCACACGCTCTTATGTTGACACCGGCCCCATCTCCGAGCGCGTTGTCGCGCAGAAGGCCGGCCTCGGCTGGCTCGCGAAAAACACCTGCCTCATTAACAGCGATATCGGTTCCTGGCTTTTTCTTGGCGTGATTCTTACATCTCTCGAACTCGCGCCTTCGGAGAAAACTGAAAGGAGCGTGCAGCAAAGCGAGCACCAGGAAAGTGCCGTCATTCCGCCTACCGATCTCTGCGGCAACTGCAGCCTTTGCCTCGACGCCTGTCCTACCGGCGCCCTCGTTGAGCCCTACGTAATGGACGCGCGTCGCTGTATCTCTTATCTCACGATTGAATTGCGCGGCAGTATTCCGCAAGAGTTCCGCGCTGTAATGGGCCGGCAGGTTTTTGGCTGCGACATTTGCCAGGACGTATGCCCGTGGAATCGCAGCGCGCCGCACACTGCCGAATGTCGATTCGCGCCGCGTGAAAATCTCGTCGCGCCGGAGCTCGAATGGCTGCTATCGCTCACCGAAGAAGATTTCCGCCGTGTTTTCAAAAACAGCGCCATCCGCCGCACCAAATGGCGAGGCCTCGTTCGCAACGCCTGCATCGCTGCGGGGAACGTTCTTGCACGCGGTAAGCGTGCTTTTCATAACGCACGCCTGGAGCATACTTCTCATCAATCCGCCCACGCCTCCTCGCATGAAACTACGCGCCTCCAGGTGCGTCTCAAGGATCTGGCAGCGTCGACTGATGCTGTGATTGCCGAACATGCTCAGTGGGCGCTTGCTCAGAGCGCGCGTGAAACTCGGCCGTCTTCTGCGGAGCCTCAATCTCCTACAGGCATAGCCCGGTTGTCTCGTTAGGGTGAGCAGACTACAATGCCTCCCCTCAAGCTCGCCCGCCATTAGGCGGGAGTTGCCAGCCGACCACTTGAAATTATTTGTGACAGGAGGTTGTTATGGCACAACAAGCTCAAAAGGAGGGGCTCGTGGCCCACGTTCTTCCACCACTTCCATATTCGCCCGATTCGCTCGAACCGCACATCGACAAGATGACAATGGAGATTCACCACGGAAAGCATCACAACGCGTATGTGACCAACCTTAACAAAGCGCTGGAGTCCGCGCCTGATCTACAATCGCTCTCAGTCGAGCAGCTATTGTCACAGATCGATCGCGTGCCGGAAAGCATCCGCACGGCCGTACGCAACAACGGCGGCGGCCACATGAACCACTCCATGTTTTGGAAAATTATGAAAAAGGGGGGCGGAGGCGAGCCCAAAGGCGCTTTGGCCGACGCGATCAAATCCGCGTTCGGCTCTTTCGCCGATTTCAAGACAAAATTCTCGCAGGCGGGTGTCGGCCGCTTTGGTTCAGGATGGGCTTGGCTGATCGCGAAAGACGGCAAACTCTCCGTCGACTCAACGCCGAATCAGGACAATCCGATCCTCAACGGCGCCAAAGGCATCATGGGCGTGGACGTCTGGGAACACGCCTATTACTTGAAATATCAGAATCGCCGCCCCGATTACATCGAGGCCTGGTGGAACGTGGTCAATTGGGATGAAATCGAGAAAAACTTCGCGGGCGCAAAATAACCGCGCGGTTTTCTAATTCCGTTCCGCTGAATCAGACGATGGCGTCGTTCTTCGAGCAGCCTGGCGTGACGAAGCGCTGAAATCCAGCAAACTCGCTCGTTGGCGCACCGCCATAGGCCCTTTTCCAGCGCTCTTTGGCTGTGCCGTCTCTGCTGCGGCGAGTTCGGCTGGAAGTGAGAAGCCGAAAAAAGTATCGCCGGGAGCAGCCGAAGCGGGCAGCATGCCCACGGCGGCTTCGTGCTTCAGTCCGGCACGGTCACGCGCCTTGAATTTTGCCAGCAGCCGGGAAACATGGAATTTCACCGTGCGTTCGGTGACGTTCAGGCGTGCGCCAATTTCCTTGTTGGAACAGTCACGCAAGACGTGGTCCAGAACTTCTCGTTGTCGTGGGCTGAGTTTCACCTTTGAACCTGCAGCCGTGCGACCGGCAGTGAGAAATTCTTGTGCGCGCACGCCCACAGAACTCATTAGCTCGTGGCGTGGCACCATGAGAACCAGGTATTCGTCAGGATTTTGAGCGCGCACCAGGCAATGCATCGCGAGCAGGCTTGCGGCCTCTTCAACGGGAAGTTCACCGTTTGTACCCGCTCTCACTTGGAAGCGAATCGCGCCGGATGATTTGTCGCAAAATGCGAACCCGCCCACGCCTTTGGCGTCGTGCATCTCTTGAACATGGATACTATTCTTCATTTTGTGCAGAAGAACCTCGCTTCGAGCGGGAGGGGAGCTCGTTTTATTTTTATTTAAGAACCAACCCGAGCCAGCGAAGCGCCCAGCAATATCGGGCCGATCAGAGAGCCGTTCCTTAAGGTTACAACCTTAATAATTAATTTCCAGTGGTTTAACGTTGCAAGAACCATGCCAATACAGTGTTCCCTGTAATTGCCTAAAAAATGTGTGATTTAGCGGAACGAGGATAACCGACACGACACTTTCGCGGAGTGCAGTCTTTGCCCAACACAGAACAGTTTTCCCAATGTGGAGTTTTTTTCACTGTTAAAAAATTACACGCGTCTCTGACGGTGAGAGCAATTGGTAACGCACTCCTCGCCATCGGATACGGCGAGTAAATGCCGAGACGACGCAATTGTAGAAATACACGAAAGGCACAATTGGTGCGAGCAGAGTCCACACCCATGCGTAAGAAATCAAAGTGTCGCGCCAGTCCGGCAGAAGTTCCAGCACTGAATAAAAACGCAGCGTTCCGCGAACCGCGGCGAGTCCGATCACTAATAGCGTGAGCGTCAAAAAATATAACGCAAAATGCCCGAGCGCCACATTTGCTATCCAAAGCGAGAAGCCCAGAGTTACGGCGGCACAGTAGAACAAATGCCCGAGCGCCGCGAGTTTCCAGAATTTAGGCGCGTATACGCGCGTAATTATCATTTGTCGGGTGGTAAATTCGAAACAACCAGGCGCATCGACTTCATTGAGCGATGGGACGAGACATTCAGGGACGAATTCGATGGGATAACCTGCATTTTTGACGGCGTTAGTGAGCGAGTAATCGTCGCTGAGCGAGCCTTTCCAGGCATCCGAAACGCCCGCTTCCTGGAATCTCTGCCATCGGATTGCTGTGCCGCCGCCCCAGCAGAAGTTATTAGAGTGCTCCCCCAGAAAAGTGACGATGGAAGCATTCCAAGCCGAAACCAGGGCACTCCAAAATCCGCCACGCACGGGAATCAGCCAGCGAAAGGTGGTCGCAGCGCCGATCCACGAATCGGCCAATGGAGTAACCAGACGCGAAAGCCAACGCCGCGAGGGGCGTCCGTCGGAATCGGCGAATACGAATACCTCGAATTTTTCGTCCGCCTCCGCGACCGCTGCGCGGAGATTATTCACTTTTTCTCCGCAATTTTTAGCGCGTCCGGCGCGAACAATATGAACTGGGCGCTTACTTGACGCGGCGAGATGCTCAATCAGCCGATAGGCTGGATCTTCCGTTCCCGTGAGAGCAAAAAAGATTTCATAGTCGGGGTAATCAAATTCCGTCAACGCGGCCAGATTCTCCTGCAAGCCTGGTTCTATACCTTTCACGGGACAGAAAAGCGCTACGCGAGGCGCGAAAAAAGCGGTCTGCTTCTGCATCCGGCGGCGCGCCATTTGGAGCCAAAGCACGCCCTGCCAAAGGCTGTACAGTCCCTGCGCAATCTGTTCGAGAATCAGAAAGTAGAAGAGGATGAGCATCTCCGCGAAGGATAGCAGAACAGAGCAGGCGAGCACTATGCAGCTTGCGCGAATCAGTGACTAGAGCAAGGTGCCGCGTAAAATGACCAGTGCTACAAGAAAATAAATGCATAGACCGGTGACATCGACGAGAGTGGCCACAAATGGCGCCGAGCTTGCCGCGGGATCAAAACCCAGACGTCGAAGCGCGAAGGGCAGCATGCTTCCCGCCAAGGTGCCGAAGGTTACCACTCCAATGAGGCTGACACCCACAGCGAGGCCAAGAAGCAAATAATGCTGGCCGTAGTTCATCAGGTGCAGATGTTCCCAGGTAAAGATTCTGAGGAAACCGATTCCGCCCAAAATACAGCCGAGCACAATTCCTGAAATAAGTTCTCTCCGGAAGACGCGAAACCAATCGCGCAATTTCAATTCGCGCAGCGCCAAGGCACGAATGATCAGAGATGCGGCCTGCGATCCGGAATTGCCGCCGCTGCTGATAATCAATGGAACGAAGAGCGCGAGCACAACCGCGCGAGCAATTTCTCCTTCGAAATAGCTCATTGCCGTCGCCGTCAGCATTTCCCCCAAGAAGAGAGCAGAAAGCCAGCCGCCGCGCTTGCGGATCATGGTCCAAAGGCCTACTTGAGTGTAGGGAGCATCCAAGGCCTCAGATCCGCCGAGTTTTTGAATGTCTTCGGTAGCTTCGGATTCAGCTACATCGAGCATATCGTCCACAGTGACGATTCCGAGCATATTGCCGAGGACGTCTTGAACGGGAAGCGCGATGCGGTCATATTTCTCGAAGAGTCCCAAGGCGTGTTCGCGATCATCTGTCGGGAGAAGAGCGACAAGTGGCGGATCGTTGATGTCGGTTACCCGAGTTTGAGGATCGGCCAGAACCAAAGAGCCCAGCCGAATGTCCTCAACTAACTTGCCGGAATTGTCGACGATATACACGACGTTCAGGGTCTCTTTGCCGCGTCCCACCTTACGAATGTGAGCTAATGATTGCGCAGCGGTCATCTCCGGACGAATTGTCACGTAATCCGGAGTCATGTAACGGCCAACGCTGTGCTCGGGGTACCCGAGCAGTTGCCGGGCATTATTCAATTCTTCGGGCGAGAGAACTTCCAGGAGCTGGCGGGTGACATTGGCCGGCAATTCTCCAAAAAAGTGAGTTCGGTCGTCCGGCGGCATGCCATCGAGGACATTTTTAACTTCGTCGGTGGAAAGCGAGCGGAGGAGCTCTTTTTGTCTGCGCCGTGGCAGGTAAGCAAACACCTGGGCAGCGTGATCGCGTGAGAGAAGGCGAAACAAAACTGCAGCATCAGTGGAGGGAAGCTGCGCCATGGCGTCTGCCACGTCCGCAAAACGAGTGTGCGTCAGTCGGGTGCGTAGTTCTTCCCAGTGCTGGCCATGAATCAGATCTTCCCAAACTGTTGTTGTCAGCGTCTCAGGCATCAGTGTTCTCTCGAGGAAATCGGCGCCGATCGGAAGGCGCGCATTCAGGCAAAGCCGCGTAGTATATTAGCTTCTCTCAATCGATTACGTGCGCCCAGGAGCGGATTGCTTCGTCGTTCCACGGCAACAAAATAAGGGTTGTATACTCTCGGCAGTCTCCCGGCTTGCAATGGAGGTCCAGATGCGAAAACGCCTCGCTATTTTGATTGCTTTGCTAACCTTTGCCGCAGGGGCTCACGCGCAGAGCGCGAATGTGGATATCCCGTTTCAGAAATTTGTGCTGAGTAACGGGCTAACGGTCATTGTGCACGAAGACCACAAGGCGCCCATTGTGGCGGTGGACGTGTGGTATCACGTCGGCTCGAAAAACGAAAAGCCGGGCAAGACAGGATTCGCCCACCTCTTCGAGCACTTGATGTTTGGAGGAAGCGAGCACGCGCCAGGCCGCTACATCGATGCTCTCGAGCAGATCGGCGCGACGAATCTCAATGGCACTACGAATAACGATCGCACCAATTACTTTCAGGATGTTCCTACATCGGCACTTGATTACACGCTGTGGATGGAATCGGACCGCATGGGACACCTGCTCGGGTCGCTGGATCAGAAACGACTTGATCTTCAACGCGGCGTGGTACAGAACGAAAAACGGCAGGATGAGAACCGCCCGTATGGGATGGCAGACGAGCTTCTTGAGAAAAATACGTTTCCGCCCGGGCACCCGTATTCGTGGACTGTGATCGGCGAGATGGCCGACCTCGATGCCGCTTCGATGGCTGATGTGCAGACGTGGTTTAAAGCATACTACGGGCCTTCGAACGTTGTCCTGGTGCTTGCCGGAGACGTTGATTTAAAAACAGCGAAAGAAAAAGTCGAGAAATATTTCGGATCAATTCCTGCAGGTCCGCCAGTCGACCATCCGCAAGCCTGGGTGCCAAAGATGACGGGCACCAGGCGCGAGACAATGCAGGATCGCGTTCCGCAGACCCGGATTTATAAAGCCTGGAATATTCCCCAGTGGGGCAGCTCTGACGCAGACTATCTGGGAATGGTGGGCAATATTCTAAGCCAGGGCAGAACTTCGCGTTTTTACAAGCGGCTGGTCTATGAGGACCAGATCGCCACCAACGTCGCGGCGCGGGCCGATCTGCGCGAAATAGCCTTTCCAGCACAGTGGGATCCGAAGCTTGGAATTCACGTGACTTGAAGTCGCGGCC
>JADMIO011711125.1_pt1 | contig 45319 bp, 42 predicted proteins | sample 8958161 | NCBI WGS metagenome assembly JADMIO01 (sample SAMN16585339, study PRJNA669376) | soil metagenome | isolation source: Crop rotation soil | place: USA: Cullars Rotation, Alabama | collected 2011
CCGCGACTTCAAGTCACGTGAATTCCAAGCTTCGGATCCCACTGTGCTGGAAAGATGTATCGCCGTGATAGAGCGAGTCGAGCAAGCTTACGCTATAGATCTTGTCTTCCAAGCCGTTTTTGTAGATCTCGCTTGCAGCTGCGCGGAATCCGCCTGAATAGGTCATTATTCTAATTTCTTTCACATCGCTCATGGTTTTGCCATGCAGTTCGGGAATCTTGCTCATGATTTCCAGCAGCATGCCTCGGAAAAAGTTAGGTTGGTGAAACCTCCCGGCCCGCGAGCTATATTCTTCGGGTCGTTCCGCCCATTCCGGCAATACCATTACCGTATTGGCTGGAGCGTTCATCATATGCTTCTGCAAATGCCATACTTCAGCCGTCTCGACCACATCATTTGTTAAGCCATGATTGTAGACAATCAATTTAACGGGTTTACGGATGTCGAAGTTCGGAGCTATAAATAAGAGCGCGTCAGGAGAAACATGATCGGCTGCCCGATGCGATAACCGCATCAATTTGTAGCTGCGAACCGCTGGCCGGTTCTGAGCAGCATCTCCGGATGACATTGCGGAGTTGCTAGACAGCGAACAACATATCGCTGCCAACGCGACGCTAAGCAAATAAAATTTTGGGCTCCTGGCGATCATGTGCAAATAAATTCGCAATCCATCTTGACATTCAAAGTGACGCCAGAAATCCGCAGTGGTTCCAGTTCTTCTTTTCTTTCCAACCAACCTCATCCGTGGACTCAAAGCAGTTTGAACCACGCAGCATGGTAAAACAGTCTTCAGCAGGTCAAAAGACATTTCTGGATATTTTATGAGCGATCCCTACTTAAGCGATAAGTTGCGCGGTGTTCTCAAAATGGTGGTGTGGAGCAGAAAAGATCGCGCCAAGAAAGATAAATTGTTTGCCGCAGCCATGAAGCATATCAACGATGCGGGAACCATAGACGACAAGGACGTCGTCCGGGTTCTGGACAGCTATGCCAGAGAATTCGGGCAGGTCGGATTACTCGACGAATCAAACACGCTCTCAAGTTTATCCAGCTCAATACGACAATCTCTACCCAACCTCTACAGCCATGAGGGAACCGAGTTTGACTGGTGGGAGCAACCTTCCTACATCAGAACCCTCCCGGAACTTCCTTGGGAAATAGAAGCTTCGCGAGTTCAGCCCGGAATCGGGGGCGGTTTGGGAGGTTTTCTCGCTGTTTGTTTCTTGGTCTTCATGGTTATTGGTATTCCTTACTCACTGGTAGTGCAGCCTCTTCTAAAGAGCTGGAAAATCGACGATGCAATTCCAGCCTTGCTTTTCCTCGCGTTTTTGCCTGTGGGCGCATTTGGTCTCTATGCCTTAAGAGATGCAAGATTGGCTCGCAAGAGCAGAGGGTCGTGGTGCAGGCTGACGGAAGAGGGCATCGAATTTCATGAGCCCGGAAATGCTGGCAAGATTTTGTGGTCGGAAGTGAAGGACGTCAGATCCGACATAGACCCAACTCCCGATGAAGACTCGAGTTATGAAGTCGCGGAAGTCAGTGGTATCAACCGCAAGAAAATACGCATAAGCAGCCAATTCTATACCGACCAGGAAGTAAAGATGGCTTTCGCTCTTTGTATGCTCAAGAAGCGTTCAACTCGGTGAGCATTGGCAGGCTAAAAAGCGTGCAGTATACAGAGCGCTTGCTGAAAAGAGTCGAAGAACAGAGTGCTTTGATGTTATTACTAAGCCACCCACTGCTGCTTGGGGTAGAATAGATTGATGGGAATTGCTAAGAGATTGTCGGGGTCATTGGACAGGATGATCGATCCTCTTCTTCGCGGCGACTTGATTTTGCATCCCTATATGGCTTGTGCCTTCCCGATACTTTTCTTGAAAGTTCAAAACATCGCCTGGGGCGAGCCGGCTGAGATATTCTGGCCGATAGCAATAGCCTTGGTTTTAGCTGGCGTGATTTGGATGATTTCTTATTGGATGTCCAGAAGTTGGCAGAAATCGGCTTTGATAACCTCTGGTTATATAACCTGGTTTTTTTCTTACGCTCTATTTCGCGATTTGTCAGGGTGTATATCTTCTTCCATCCGGAATAACCCCTTCAGCGATGAACAATTAATGATACCGTATATGGTATTCATTATTATCTTCCCCATTCTAATCGTTCGCCTTTCGCAGGAGTCGGTTAAGAGATGGACGGGATTGCTGAATATGGCTTTCCTGCTTCTAATCGTTGTCGATGGAGCAAGCATCATTGGTCACGAATATAGAGTTCGCGCATTTGTTAGCCAAGCTTTGTCCAGACCGACATCCATGCAGAATCCGCTGCCCTCAGTCTTATCCAAGCGACCCGATATCTATTACATTATCCTTGATGCCTTAGGAAGTTCGCAGAACGTAAAAGAGTATGCTGGAATCGATATTACTCCCTACACTGACTGGCTCAAACAGCATGGTTTTTTCATTGCCGACGAAAGTCGTTGCAACTACACCTCTACGTTACTATCGCTGAGTTCGTCTTTGAATATGGATTACCTAGACCAGATGTGCAACCCCGTGCCGGTGCACTCGAAGGAATTTGAGCCGCACATGTCCCTGATTCGCAACTCGAGAGTTATGCAGTACTTGAAAGAACGTGGATACAAGGCCGTTCTGATTAGCTCAGGAGTCTACGCTACCAATCACTGGCCGAATGCTGACGTCAACCTTGGGGAAACGGCGGTAAGCGAATTCAATCAACTGCTTCTTGACAGTACCGTGCTGCAGGCCTTTGAACAGCGGTATGGACTGATCGGAAATCTGCTCAGAGACAATCGCTGTTACTTCTTCAACCATATTGATCAAATAGCGGCAATTCCCGGCCCTAAGTTTGTCATGGTCCATATCTGTCTTCCTCATCCTCCCTTTTTATTCAATGCCGATGGATCACCTTATCCACTTGCAAAAACTGGTTGGACCAACATTTGGGGACGAAAGGAATATGGGGAGCAGGCACTTTTCGCCTTAAGGAGAACCTGTGAAGCATTAGATAGACTGATGAAATGCCGTAATTCCGACGGACTGGTGGTCATCATTCAGGGCGATCACGGGCCGCCTGAACGGCTGGGGAACGAGCGATTGTTAGATCAAAAGTTTATCGACACCAAAACTCGCATCTTCAATGCCTACCGGCTTCCGGTTCCGTTCGGACAAGACTTTTCCTCAAGCCTTCGCCCGGTGAACAGTTTTCGCGCCGTGTTCAATAGTATTTTTGGCTGCAGCATCCCGCTCTTAGCCAATCGAGCCTATTTAGGCGACCCATCTTTACCGTTTGACCTTCAGGACATCAGTTCGTGGGTGCCCATAATGCAAGACAAATCGGGCGCTCATTTGCGAGGTCAGTAAAGAACGAGGACAGGCTTCTGCATACCTGTGTTTGGCTAAAATCTATTACATTGAATTGTTCGTTATCCTGGAACAGAGCGGGGTGAGCCCGATCTGGCCGCTGCACGCAGCCCAGGAGCTGGGAGTCGATATTGTTCAGTGCGTATTGCACTGCTTTTCCGAGCGGACTTTTCGGAAGCGCATATAGCCTTTGATCATTCAACCACTTCTTGAATGAGTGCAGCTACCGACCAGGAAGTAAAGATGGCTTTCGCTCTTTGTATGCTCAAGAAGCGTTAAACTCGGTGAGCTATAATCCTGTCTCGGGCACCTCAACTCGTGCCCGACAAAAGATTCTCCACTCAGCAACCCGGACCCATGGCAAACAGAATTGTTGTAATTGGAGGCGGATTTGCCGGCGTCAAATGCGCAAAAACACTGAGGAGGCTTCTCAGTAAGAGCCGGTACGAAATCGTTCTGTTTGCCAGCGAAAATCACATGGTTTTCCATCCGCTTCTGGCGGAAGTGGCTTCTGCATCGATAAATCCTAAAGACATGGCCGCCCCATTGCGCCTGCTGCTAACGGACACCTCGATTCGAATGGAGGAGATTACCGGTATCAAACTGGATGCCAATCAAGTCTGCTATGAAACTCCCGACGGAAGCCCAGGCAGTATGACTTATGATCAGCTCGTCATCGCCTGCGGTACCATTTCCAATTTGTCCATCGTTCCCGGAATGGCAGATCATGCGTTTCCCATGAAAACGGCGGGAGATGCGCTTGCGCTTCAGATTCAGCTGATAAACCAAATGGAGAAGGCAGAAGTCTGTGAAAATCCCGAAATCAGGAAACGCCTGTTGACGTTCGCCGTCGTCGGCGGCGGATTCAGCGGCGTGGAAGTAGCAGGGGAAATTCAAGACTTTATCGAACGCAGCGCTCGGTATTATTCGAACTTCGGCAGGTCCGATGTCAGCGTCACTCTTATACACTCTCGCGATCAGATTTTGCCGGAAGTCAGTTCATCATTACGAGATTTCGCCCGGGAAAAGATGGAGCGGCACGGCATAAAGTTTGTATTGAATGCAGGCGCTTCGTATTGCACCGCAGATGGTGTTGGTCTTCGAAACGGTGAGTTCGTCCCAGCCGGCACCGTGATCTGTACCATCGGAACGCGCCCTTCGCCGATCATTGAAAAACTGGAAGTCTCCAAGGAACATGGCAGAATCGCCGTCAATCCGGACATGAGCCTTCCGGGCTTCGAAAATGTTTGGGCAATCGGCGACTGCGCCGCGGTGCCGAATGCATACGACGGTGCTTTGTCACCTACCACGGCCCAGTTTGCGGAACGACAGGGTACACAGGTCGCCCGCAACATCGTGGGAAAACTGCAAGGCAATGCAACTCAGCCTTTCAGTCACAAGTCACTGGGCACGCTGTGTTGCATTGGCGGAAGAAACGCAGTGGCTGACGTCCTGGGGGTTAAGCTTGCTGGTACCATTGCTTGGATAGCCTGGCGAGGAACCTATCTGATCAAGCTACCATCGCTAATGCAACAGATCGCTGTCGCTGCAACCTGGACACTTGGGTTCTTTTTTCCTCCAGCACTGACAGGCCCACGCATCGATCGCACGCGAGTTATAGGACATGCTTATCATCGCGCCGGCGACTGGATTTTTCGCAAAGGCGATCCATCAAACCAGTTCTACGCCATCACCAGCGGTGAGGTGGAGATAGTCAATGATGAAGAAGGAAACATGGCCATCCTCGGCGTTTTGGGAAAGGATGACTTCTTTGGCGATGATCGGCCCGGTGGATCGGGGATCGACTCAAAATCTTATCGGGCTAGAACGGATGTTCAGTTATTGATTCTCGGACGAAACGTATTCGAGCAAGTATCCGAAGCCGTCGCACCGCTCCGGAAAGCTGTCGAGAATGCGATCAAGAAACGCCAGACAACTTGGGAGAGCTTCGATGCCGTAAAGAGTGCTCTTGTCTCCATTCCTCTTTCTGAACTGATCAAACCGATCTCCGGTAACTTGTTGAAAGCTAGCGATTGCATGGCTCATGCTGTAGAGCTCATGCGTTCCGATAATACAGAATCGCTCTACGTGGTTGATGAAAACAAATCACTGTTGGGAATTGTTTCACGTACGGACCTGCTCCGCGCATCAGACTCAATTGTGACCGGCAAGGATGTTCATTCCATATATGCCGGATCGTTTATGGCAACTCCGCCCATTTGCGTACTCAAAAGCGACGACACAACTACTGCTGCGTTAACGATGCGCGAGCACGGTTTTAAGTCTTTACCGGTCATTGACGATAGGAGCCGCAGAACATTAGTCGGTTCAATCCGAGCCGAGGACATTTTGGCTGCCGTCACCAATCGATTTTTTGATCGTCAACCTCAACAATCGGAAACCTAGCGGCCTTCGTCCTTGATTTGGCCATCAACACTGTCACAGTTCATCCCGGCCTTAAATGTGCCCAAATCGTCCGGAATTGTAATCCTCTATGGCCTGGAGTATTTCACTTTTCGTATTCATCACGAAGGGACCATAACGCGAGATAGGTTCATTTAGAGGCTCCCCAGCAAGCACGAGGAAATCCGCGGAATCTTCATGGGTAGTGAAGACCAGCTTGTCTCCTGTCCCGAAAAGCATCAATTGATCCGCTTCAGCGAATTGCCCAGCGCTGTGGACGACACCATTAATTACATATGCGAATGCATTGTAGCTTGCAGGTACTGCCTGAGTAAATTCAGCATGTGCCGCCATCTTCACGTGCAGGTAGAGTATTGGTGTTCTGGTTTGTATCACCGCTTCCTTACCGAGGCTTTCGCCGGCGATGACTTTCACAGTCATCTTGCCGTCAGGCGACTCAACCACGGGAATGTCTTCAGCCTTGGTGTCCTGATAGCGCGGCGCGATCATCTTGTCGCGCTGGCGAAGATTGACCCATACTTGAAACCCATGGAGTCTCCCGCCTTCCTTTAAAAGTTCAGTTGATGGCATTTCCGAGTGAATGACGCCGCTTCCAGCCGTCATCCATTGCACGTCTCCGCTAGTCAACTTGCCCGAATTTCCAGCAGAGTCTTTATGAACCATCCCGCCTTCCAACATGTAGGTGACCGTTTCAAAACCGCGGTGTGGATGATCGGGTGCCCCCCTTGCCTCCCCGGGCGCCAGCTGCTTCGGCTCCATATGATCTAACAGAAGGAAAGGGTCAACTAACTGCAGCTGGTTGGTGGGAAACGGTCTGCGTACGTAGAAGCCCGCCCCTTCTTGCTGCTGTGATGCGGTGATGATCTTTGCAACGCTTCTTTGCATGGTTTAAATACCTCATCTATTTGGCGCACTCAGCGCCAGCTCCGATTTTTCCTATGCGAGCACCGAATCGATAAAACATTCGCCAATCTCGAGCAACGCTCGTTTGCTGGCGCCGGCACGCGCACGAATGGATAGGCCATGGATGGTTGAAGTTAACAATTTGCCTGCTGACGCCGGAGAAATTGCCGCGTTTAGTTCATCCTTATGTTCGTTGAAAGTGTTTATAAAAACGCGATCGGCCGATTCTATCAGTGAGGACAATTTGGCTCTAATAGTTTCCGACTCACAACATTCTTCTGAAAGCAGACAAGCAATCAAGCAGCCTGGAGGAGTGTCGCTTTCCACCACCAGATTGGCAAATGCCCGCAAGAAAGCTTGCAGCCCTTCACGCAAACTATCGCACTTCGCCAACTTGCCAACCGCCGGTACCACCATTCGATCTCGGTAATGATCGATGACTTGCAGAAACAGCGCCTCTTTGTCACCGAAAGCAGCATAAAGGCTGGGTCTGTTAATCTGCAAAGCCTCAGTCAGATCGTCGAGCGAAGTTCCACGATAGCCTCGACGCCAGAAAACGTCCATGGCTTTGTGCAAAGCCTCATTTTTGTCAAATTGCCGTGGTCGTCCTCGGTTCATATTTATGTATCGGCTAGTACACAATTAATCCGCAGTCTCAATTTTCATTATATACTGATTGGTACAGAAGTCAAATGGAGGTGGCTATGCCAGTTAACCAAACCGCTAACATCAATAGTCTGAATGGGCCAAATTTTTCCGTCGTCCATACCGGTCCATTTTCACAGCTTGATTCGTATAAATTGGAAGTACCCGGGCTCAAAAGAACTGTCTCCGGAAAATTGTTCGTAAAGCAATTCCTCGGACTTACCGGAATGCAAATTTCAATGAACAAGCTGCCTGCCGGAGTTGCGGTTCCCTTCTACCATCAACATAGAGAAAATGAAGAAGCGTATCTCATTACGGGTGGGAGCGGACAGATGCAAATTGATGGAAAGACGTTCGATGTCACAGAAGGCAGCATCGTAAGGATCAGTCCCGAAGGCAGCAGAACGATTCGCAACAATTCGACTGAAGATCTCTTTTTCATTTGCATTCAAGCTAAAAATGGGTCGCTCAATCTTGAAACATTCGAGGACAGTATCCGATCCGATTCATCGGTTTCGTGGCCAGACTGAATCTCCAGCGAGCTCTTCCTTGGAAATTTGTGCGCAATTGCACAGGATGAATTACGTGGAATTCCCATGGTTCAACCTCATTGAGTAGATACAATGACGGCATTACTAGGACTTGGGAGACTAATATGCCTGGCGATGGCGGCGATTGGGTGCACAAAGGAGTAGACAAACTCCGGCAAGCTGGAATTATCACTTCCGAGTGGCTGGGTAAGCCGGTCAAGCCCGAACAGAAGCCCAGACAATCGGCAGCTCAGGTCAACCACTCCGACGGTGTCTCTAAGAGTAAAGCTTCCGGAGCCAGTCATTCGTCCCAGCGCAGCTCTCATGAAAATGACTCTCATGGCTCAAGGCCAAGCTCGAAGGCCGCGCGTGTAAACGATACACATGAGTCGGCGGGTGGACGTGATGCAGGGAATCGCCCCAGCAACAATGGCCAAGCACGCCAGAGTGGACACGCCGCGGATTCTAATCCAGGTCATCGAAACGGTGACGGTCACAAACCAGGCACTTCGTCCGACACTTATCAGAGACAAAGCAACCCACACACTGAGGGAGCTCATAAGCCTGGCGATCCTCGAACCGCCGGCAGCAATAATCACGGACGTCCTGGCGACTCCGTTGCGAATTCACGAACCGCCGGCAATGGTACCAATGGGGGGTCCGGTGACGGACATTCCGCCGGACCCTCAAATTTGCGCGACCAGATTACCAGCAGGCTTGCCGATACCGAGCGACGAATCGTAAATGTATTCGATCACTACGCTAATCAGTCAGGTCGGACACAACATTCGGAGTCGCCAGTCCAAACAATCCGAAACCACCGATCTGGTGGCCACGACAACCATCAGACTGCCAGAGATAACGCTGGGCACGATCATGCTCAAAATCGCCAGCGCAGTTCAAGCCAGCCTGTAGAACAGACCGCTCCAGGCAAATCACAACAGACAACTTCCGAGCAGACCAACCGAACGGGCTCGAGCCACGAAGAGTCTTCTCGAGGCGTTGAAAGGACGAAATTAGGATTGCCCAAATCTTGGGCCGGCATGGGCGCCAGCACCTTTCTCGGTGGACTGGGTCTGGTCAGTGGTGCCGTACAAACGTATGAGGGATTGAAAGAAGCCTGGCATGGACATTACGGCCAATCATCACAAGATGTGACCGGTGGGCTGGGCAATATGAGCTCGGGCTACGGTACCTTGCTTAGCACCTTTGGACGCACTTCACAAACCCTGGCCAAGGCCGGGACTGCCTTCAAGGTTGGCGGAGCGCTGGAAATCACCGCAGGAACCATTCAGACTGTTCGCGGTTTGACCCAGCACAACGACAGTTCGTCTCTAAATCTCTTCGAAGGCGGGACAAGAACCGCTGCCGGCATAGCGATGTTCATTCCTCAGGCTAGACTTGCTGGTATGACCTGGTCCGTAAGCTACAACACTACGCGGCTCATATCGAGCAATCTGCGCGTAGGAGGGGTAAGTCTCGATGACGTAGCAACCCGTACTTTTGCAATCGGAAATCGAGAAATCGACCGAACCTACGCCAGCACTGAAGACAGGCTGCGAAGTTGGGCAACGAAGCAGCAGGATTTAGGCCAATACAGCGCGGAAGAGCTGAAACGGCAGGGCAAAACCAATCAGGATGTTGCTGAAGCCTGCCTCGGCACATTGCAATTGGTTGAAGACGCCAGGAAGAACGGCGATACCGCAGAGCAAAGCAGGCTCCAGGAGCAATTGCAGCAACTGCGCCAACTGCGCGGTCAACTGAACTAGCCATATCCTGAAATTTCGACGAAGCTGAGTAGATGAGATCGACTATCTGGATCCATCCGGGCCCGCCATTGAAATCGGTATGGATCGAAGATATGGCTTTTTCCGGCCTAAATGGCTGGGACATTTTGGGGACAAACTGAAGACAAAGCCAGGACCACCACTCCCTAAACTGGCTTCCATCGGCGCAGAAATTGCATTTTACCTACGCCGGAAGCCAGTTACCAGATCGACGGGAGATACAAAATGAAACTTCAACTTAAGCGAGCCGCATCAGTTTTCTGCACCATAGCTTCAGTGGCTACTAATATTAGTGCAGCCGGTGCTTTCGAGTTAAAAATGCCGGCTCATGCTCCGGCACCAAGGCAGGTGGAAAGGGCAACATATACACCGGATCTTCTGATCGTCGTACCCAACAAAAATCTCAATGACGACGACTTGAAAGAAACCATGGAGGACGTGCACGGAACAGTAATCGGTTCTCTTGGAGAAGGCGACCTCAAGTGTTATATAGTCCAGACCGAAAAGGGACATATGGACGACACCGAAAAGAAACTGAGCAAGGACAAGAAGCATTTTGCCACCATCGGTCGCAACTATCGAATCTCAGCAAACATGGTGCCTGATGCAGCAACAAATTCTCAATTCACCCAACAATGGCACTTGCAGGCAATGCATTGCCCAGACGCATGGAATACGGCTACAGGGTCCGGTGTCAAAATTGCCGTTTTCGATACCGGATGCTCGGGAGACAACCTCGATCTAAGCGGAAAGACAGACAAGGGCTTCGATGCTTATGGCGCCGTGGGCAAGATTCTTGGAGCAATCGGGATTCTGCCTGCATTTATGCAGCCGGGCATGACCGAAATAGCCGGCGCGGCAGCCGGACTGTTGGCCGGTCGAGCTGATACCGATACTGGCGCTGATTCGCATGGAACCACAGTCGCAACGACTATCGCCGCAACCATAAACAACAACTTCGCCGGTGTCGGTGTGGCTCCAAATTCCCGGATTTACCCGGTAAGAATCGCAGAGAACAAGAGCCCGCTGAAGAAGCCCGGCGGCAAGAAGGATCACGAGTACACGACGGATCTCGAATTAATCGCCGGCATGATTCATATTATGTCCAAACCCAACATCCGGATAGTCAACATCAGCTACAACATGCCTGTTGTCGGATTCCACAATCCTCTGCTGCACCCGGTTCTGCATACTTACTTCAAAAAGTTCTTCTATGAGCCCACCCACAGTGGCATGATCTTCATCTCCGCCGGCAATGAAAGCTTTCCCGATCCTACCCCACCGGTTCCCTACCTCTGTGTGGTTAGCGGCATCGACAGCACAGGCAAACTCGCCGACAACAAGGATTGGGGCTCAAACTACGGTCCGGCTGTAATGTTCACCGGTCCAGCAGTGGATATCGGATGCTCGGACAAATCCGGCGCCGCAGGTCTGCAAAGCGGCACATCTTACTCCTGCCCGATAGTTGCCGCGGTTGCAGCACTCGTTCTGGACAAAAAGCCATTGGCTCCCAACTGGGAAGTTCTGCGTTGCCTCATTCGAAGCTGCAGAGTCCACAACAAGGATGGCGTGCCGGTGTTCAATACCTACTACGGCTGGGGCATGCCCGACGCCTATACCGCAGTCACCGGTCAAGATCCGCGCCCCCCAGCCATGTCCAGCACCAGCAACTCCCCTGTTTCCTTCAATGTTGCTGCCGGTCACGCGGCGCGCCGGAAGTAATTCAATCCACCCAGGTGTCCAGGAGCACAGGAGCAGGGTCAGCAGGAGGCTGCCCTGCTCCTGGTATTAGATTTTGAGAATCGGAACCAATTGTCCGAAAAGGAAACTCTCGGCTCCCTCAGGCAAGAGCGCGCACTCCTCACCAACAGCTTTCTAAGCCGCGGACATTTTGGGGACAAATCTAGGACGTGACCGGGACAGTACTTGATTAACCTTCATAGATAGTTTGAGCAATTTAGAGGAGATCGATTATGGCTACCAGAGCAATGACATTGATGAATCACCGATCTTCCAGAAGATGCGGCCAAGCACTAGCCGAGTGCTGTGCAGGATTGTTGATCGTGGTGCCGATCTTACTCATTCTTCTCGATTGCGTATTCGTGTTCATGGGCGCATCGTTGAATGATTCAGTATGCAGAGATGCGGCTAGAGCAGCCGCTTCGGGGCAACCCTCCAGCTTGACCTTGGCAGCCAATCGCAACGTCGGCAAAACTCAGACCCCCAATCAGCGAGCGGTCGCTGTGATCAAGCACGTCTATTACAGCGGATTACCCATGAAGGTTCGCGAAACCGTAGCCGTCGTCGAAAACGTGCGTGATGTCCCGCCGGTTGAGCAGGGAGGCGCCATCGATGGCGATGTCACCGTATCCACAACTATAGACATCTATCCTCCTTTTCGCGTCACCTGGATTAACTCAGGGATTGTCGTTCTTCGTTCGAAACACACCGTTGCATTTACATATGTGCGTCCGGCGGCCTCTCCCTAACCGATCCCGATGATCACTCAAATTCGACTGCCCATTGAACTAATTTGTCCAAATCCCCATTACTACTTCAATCTTTAAGGTGAGCATCATGCATAAGACTTCAAAGATAAGCGTTCAAAGAAACAACCAATCAGGTAACATGCTGATTCTAATTTGCGTCGTCATGGCGCTAGTTGCAGTTGGAATCGTAATCTCAATGTCATTCGCCGGAGTCTTCTTTGCGCACAATCGGCTGCAGACCTCCGCGGACGAAATCGCGCTTGCGGGGGCTCGCAAGCTAAATGAATACAATCGCCTGGGACAGATGAACGATATGATTGCTCGCTGTCGCCAACTGGTGTATGGCAATAACCAGCAACTGGCGATTGTTAGAAGTTACGGCAATGCACCGCTTCTGGAAAAGCTCACCAGCCAGCTCAATAGCGAAAGCGGACAAAGCGCCTCTCTGCTGGAGGAGGAACGTCACAAACTGGTTCTGATTGCTAAGGCTGAAGCCACTAAAGTCATGGAGGATAAGTTTCACGAGATCGAAAGCAGATACGCCATGGTTCTCCCCTGGATGACTGTGGAGGCACCTAAGGTCGTACTCAACCAAACTGGCACAATCATCGGCATGCAGTCAAATTCGCAGGAGCTTCAAGGTTTCGACGAACTGAGCACCAAGGACCAGGTCAATGTATTCGAGGGAAAGCCAGTCAGGCTTTATCGAGCGGAAAGAGATGCAAAGCTGCCGATTCCCGACAGCCCCTCGTTCCGCTTCTCACCGCTGGCTGCGCCGGTAGCTAATGAAATTTCGCCTGCCCGCGTCGTTCTTCCTGAGAGCTTCAAGAGCATCGATGGAGACTACGCACCATGCGCCACCAAAATCGAGCTGATGCTAACCGTAGCCACCGGGATTGGCGCCAGCGGAAAGGGTGGACTCAAGGCTCAATCCGCGGCGACTGCCACCGGCGGCGGTCTATGGCAATAATCCTGCACGAGGACATTTTCAGGACAATTTAGCGACGCCGCTGGCATCTTCTCCCAATAGTCTATGCACATGAGCAATGGGCGCTCGCCTTAGGCGAAACCCAAAAGGAGAAAACAATATGGCTACTCTGGCGAAAAACAACCATCAAAGAAAACAATCTGGAACTGCTCTGACCGAGTTTGCAGCTGGAATGGTCATGTTCTTCTGCTGCTTCCTCATTCCGATCGTCGATATCTCATTCGTTCCGACACGCTACCTTCTGGTCCAGACCTATATAGAAAAGGTTGCGCATCGAATGGGATTATCAGACCGCCGGAGCCAGGCCATTCAATATTTGAACAGCGGAGCCTGGAAAGCGGAAGTCGAAAAGTTCGGAGTCAAAATCAAGAGTGCCAAAGCAAGATTATTGATTTGCGACCAATTCGGCAATCAAAAACTCGCTTTGCAGGACAACGCGCCTGTGCCTCCACACATGCTGCCCAGCGCAGTCGGCATAGCGGCAAGCAAACGCCAGCCTCTCGTGTATTCAATCGAACTCATTGCACAAGTGGATATTCCGCCGCTTTTCGACTCGAAAAACGGTTTGCCCGGATTCAACAAAGCGATTACATTTACTTTCCGCAGCAGAGACCAATGGGAAAATTTGAGTCCCGACCCGCTTAATAGCGAGGACTCGACAGCGGTCAAATATTACATCAACGAATAATTGACCACCTGATGCCCAGACACCGGTGAAGGAGAACTGAAAAATGTTACGTCAAATGAAAGCCTTAGGCATGCTTATAGCACTAGCTCTATCAACTGCTGCCTCTACAATTCCCACCTACGCAGACCAGGGTCCCCTCTACGATTGGACGGTAAGCATCAGGACTCAACATCTGGAGAGACAATTCAAGTACGCGGGTTCCAAGATCAGCGATAAAGTCGATCGGTTGGATGCGGACATCTATGACCGTGATAACGAGAAGAACGCAAGACCGTACGAGAGTCTCTGGTATTTTGAAGGAAAACCTCTCGGTCTCGAGCTGTTCAACAGATTCTTCGTGGAACGGGCTCATGGGGTCTGCATTCGTATAACCCACAAGACAGCAACTCCAGCAGAAAGCGAATTGCGAGCTGCCGCCAATGCCATATTGCGAGTCTGGGTTGATGCTCAGATCAACCAGAGCGCCAGCTTCATCGTCAAAGTTCCATCTAACTCCTTCTATACCATCATCAGCTACTTGCAGAACATGGGCATGGAAAGAGGGGCCGAATTGCCACCGGAACAACTCGCCACCACGCCTATGACTCTATTGGTGCAGTCCGAACTACCCGGACAAGAGCAACGACTCACCTACCGCTAATTGGTGGTTATCCTGACGACATACCGCTGGTTTGTGCCACTAAAGCACTGGAGACGGGCAAATGTCCACTGCTGGCTCCTTTTATAACCACCCTCTCGAATTGAGAGGGAAAACACCAAAGAATTAATCTGCGCTCGAATCTCTAGCGGCAGCGGTGCTGGCCTTTCGCTCTATGTCCAGCCCATCTGCTTCTTCCCCTAGCGCTTAATGTAATGTCCAAGAGCCAGTACCAGATCGAGTCCAGCTCTGTTGAAGCATTTTCTGGTTAACTACCCTTAAAGCACCTACACTTAATTAATAGGCCACCCGTCGGCCGCTCTGTTGAATGGCGATTGCCGCCGAGGCTTTGAAAATGTCACGAATGATGCTGGGGGAAACACAAGAAGATCTGGCAACTGCTATGAGGGACTTTTTTTCCCAGGATGACTACACTGTCCAAATCGAAAGCAACGGCATGCGCATATTGCAATGCTTGCGACAAGATGCTTATGAAGTTATTGTCCTGGAAATCGCCTTACCAGGATTGGACGGAATTGGCATAGTCCGCGATTATCGAGCCGGTGGCGGCACGACACCCATAATTTTGATGGCTGGCAGGCATTGCTCGGAACAGTTCCGCGCTGGTCTTGATGCCGGAGCCGATGCTTATATGGTAAAGCCCTTCCATTTACTGGATCTCGCTGCCCAATTAAGGGCGGTCATGCGCCGACCAACACTTCGCAGTGAGAGGATGCTGACACTTGGTGGCATTGAAATGAATTCTCGTGGCGGTACGGTAACAAGAAATGACATCGCTATTCACCTGCATCCTATGGAATTCAAGCTTCTTGAATTCCTGATGACAAATCCAAACCAGGTTTTTACCGCTCACGCACTTTTCGAACGCGTTTGGCAGAAAGACTTTGGTCTATTGGAAGATACCGTCAGAACTCACGTACGAACAATACGGCAGAAACTAGATATCAAGGGCTGTGCGTCAGTTATCACTACCGTGCGCGGGCTTGGTTATAAGACCGAACATCGATAGGGCCATGCCAGGTGGCGACGTAGCGGTATTCACTCAGTTTTAACAGGCACGTCGCATACTGGAGGAAGCGAGGTTACGAGCCCGTGGCTGGGTTAGTTGATGGCAGAAAATCAGGCCGGGCGCTTGCCACGCCTGTCTCAACGGCTATCTGACATCTTAGCGAGATTGAACGATAACATCGGCTTGGCACCTCGATTTAATTGCTGGTAGGAGTCAAGCTCCAGGAGAACCTATGCAGAAGGCACAACAATTGACTGTCATCGCCGGCATCCTACTCATTGTATTGATGGGAGTCTATCCTCCATGGGTCTACGTCGATGAACAGAAGGTCACGCATCCAATGGGCTATGCTCCCATCTGGAAGCCCCCTGTAAGCAGCCAACAAAATAGCGCTGAGATTCTCGGCCTGAAATTTCAGCTGAATCTTCAAACTCAAAAAGCCAACACAATCGATCTGGTCAGGTTGCTGATGCAGATTGCAATTATGGCCGCTGTGACAGGCGGTGCGCTGTTCATGCTCAAACGAGCATCTGCTTAAGCGGGAGAGGATTCTGAAAAATATTCATTCAACGGAAACAAAGTCCAAAGATGTGGGAATGCTTAAAATGTGTTTCCAGTGGTTCACACTTTCAAGATCAACCGGTATCCATGGCGCAGATCTGGCAAAGTGCTCCTGCTCAAGTGACCATGATGTAACCGAGCTAAAGCATCAACTGTCGCTAGACTAATACCTTCACCATTAGTTGGAGCCAGTCGCAACTCCCCGAGCTGCCATGGCGTGAACACGCCTTCATCGGCTTGTAACCCGCTATTGAAAGACAACCATACGCAATCATTGTTCACCCGGCCGGCCATCCATACCGTCTGCAGTTCAGGGCACTTAGCTAGAACCGTCAGGACTATTGCGGTGATCATTACTTTCAGAGCATCGGTGTTACCGATAACAGTTGTGCCTGCCACAACACTGCATGAGAAGGTTGCCTTACTCAGACTGAATGCTGACTGTGTTTCTTGGGCTATCTCCTGCATCAGCTTCGACAACAACTGCCTTTGTTTCGACGGTGGTGTCAAAACCAGTTCTGAAATGTCAGCCAGAGCCGTCATATCGGCAGTAATGCGGGCGATGGCCTTATTCATAACCAGGAAGCGGGTTACCGGCTGGTGTTTTCGCTCCTGCTCATCATGCAATACGTCGACGTTAGCCTGAAGCGCTGCGACTACCGACAACACGTCATGCTCGGTGTCTCGCACGAAAGCCGTCAAAGTGTCCGTTCTCTGCTTGGGAATCCAGGGAAACCATTTGTACAGGTTAGCTAAAAGTGCCCGCACCGAAGTTTTCATTAGTGATCCATGGGGAGCCGGAAAGCTGGTCTACACCATTTAATGTCAGTCTAGTGACTCTAGTTAAAAGTCTCGTTAAAACGCATATAAAACGGCAAACTTTTACCGTGTGGCCGCAACGTCGACCCTAAATATGGTGGCTACCTTAAATGTGTGTTCGCAGCGACTCGTCCCCAAAAACAGTATTCACCAGCTTTTAACCTTGGTCATGTTTAAATAAAGGAACGAACACCACAGAAGAACAATCACCAAACCGAAACAGACCGTATTAACTTGAAGTATGCAGGGCTATCGCCGTTCTGGTTGCAGATAGCCCGGCTTTCTTCCTGGCAGTTGGCAGCAAGTCTTTGAGGAAAGCATTATGGAAATTATAGCTATTATTTGTTATTTGGTAGTCGCGGCAGTTTGTGCCTTTATTGCGGAGAAGATCGTGCCCGGAGTGATTCCTGGTGGCATGATTACTGCGGCGATTGTTGGGATTATTGGTGCCTGGATTGGTGGCAATCTGTTGGGACACTTTGGTCCACAGCTTGCAGGGGTGGCCCTTGTTCCCTGTATTCTCGGCTCCGGAATTCTCGTCTTTGGGCTTTCTCTTTGCAGTAAAGGCTTTAGACGGGTGTAGCAATGCATTGTTTTCGCACACCTTTTTCACTTCTTAGCATTGCATTATTGATCTCAGCGGTTCAGCCGCATTTGCTGATGCAGCAAAGGGTGTCATGTCATTCGGCAACACAGCCGATCGACAAAAGTTAACTCAAGTGCTGAAAAACCCGTGAGATTGCGGATGGAAGCATCTTTTTCTGCAATGCTGCGGCTTCGAGTGCTCGCAATTCCACCGCTTTTCGCTCTTCTTCGGCGTTCCGCCGAAATTATTGAAGGTCAAGTTTTAGCCTCGGCCGAGCGAACCGTAAACCAAAACGTACTCCCTTTTCCTTCTTCGCTTTCGACGCCAATCGAACCGCCGTGAGCCTCGACTATCAAACGACAGATTGCCAATCCCAATCCCGTCCCCTGTTTCTTAGCTGCCTGATCTCCAGGAGCCTGGTGAAAGCGCTCAAAGATGAGCTTCCTGTGCTCGAGAGAAATGCCGGGACCTTGATCGTGGATGCGTACTTCGGTCAAAGTAGGTTTGGGAATGACTTCGATCACCACTTCACTCCCTTCTGGAGAGAATTTGATCGTATTACCCAACAAGTTTAAGACCACTTGTGATAGACGCTCATCATCAGCTTGGATTATGGCATCGGTCGGATTCAATCTAAGCGAAATCCGCTTTCTTTCCGCAAGCTGATGAACTGACTCCACACAGGTCTCAAGCAATGGCATAAGCGCACGATCGCGCAGGAGAATGTCTAAATTGCCCGACTCCATTTTTTCGAGATCGAGCAGATTATTGATCAATCCAATCGACCACCGAATGTTATCTTCAGCCACCGCCACCTTTTGCTGAGCTTTCTCACTTAGTTGCCCCCAGGTCCCAGTGCCCAAAACTGCAAGCGATGCCTTCACCGCAGACAGTGGCGTCCGCAGATCGTGGCTTATCATATCCACGAATTCTTGCTTTTGCCGCGCGGCTTCGTCAATAGCCGAAGCCATCTCGTGAAAGACCTGATCGATTCGCGCAATTTCATCATTGCCGGCAAGCACCGGATTGAGTGGCTGATGCTTTCTGAATTGGAAGATATTGGACATCAATGTTTTCAGACGCTTGGCCGTGCTCTGGTGGAATGCGCCAGCCAGAAGAAATGCAATCACAACGCTGACCACCACGCCGAACCACAGCAATTGTATGTTCAATTGCTCCAGCTTCGATGCCAGATCAATTTTCTGGGTGGGGCTGATGTTTTGAAGCCATGGCGCAACATCGGATTTTTTGTTCAGAGAAGACTCTTCATCGGCGATGATACTGTCTAATTCCACGATCATATGATTGAGAGTCTGTCGCATCTGAAATGCATCAGCCAGATTGAGGCGGCCGCCTGCATCCACCCTTGCCTTATTGGCCGCAAGCACTTCCAAAACTTGCTGCCCTTCGGTTTGCACGCGCTCGGCGATTGCAAGGTGTTTAGGATTGTCTTTGACCTGAGTTTTTAGTTCCTCCAAAACCCCGGGAACCAGCGCCCTTTTTTCTTCGTAATTTCGCTCGGTCAGTCCATTGGTGGCCGCGTCATAAATTACAAAGGCGTAGCCGACGTCGTAAAAGAGCTTCTTTGCCTCATCCCACTTTTCAATTACCTGCTTTGCATGCTCGACTTGAAGCTTCTCCTTCTTTGCTTGATCCAGCAAGTTCATCGATGTTGTCAGTAGAAAAAGTTCGAAAGCCAGAGGAACAGCCACCAAAATTAGAGCTTGAGTATATAGATTGAGTTGCAAGGGATTTCGCATCAATTCAAAAAACCTTGTCAGGACGAGCGATGGGCTGGTAGTTGTCCTTCGGTAGCGAGGAACGACTCAATTTTATATTGAATGGGGACCTACTCTCGAGTTTAAAGACTGGATTTTATGGGAAAATTCTGGATGCTCGTTCGGGTATTCGTTTCATTCTTCACTCCGCCGATTGCAAGCATGGCCAAAATACTAATTGTTGATGACAATGAAGAGTTGCTGGACACCGTGCGATCCTGGCTTTTAAGCGAGAAGCATATCGTCGACGCTTGCGGGGACGGTGTCGAAGCTCTGGCATACCTTGGAGCTTATGAATACGATGCGATCGTGCTCGACTGGACCTTGCCTAAGATTGACGGCGTGGAGGTCTGCCGGCAATACCGGGCACAAGGCGGCAAAACACCTATTTTGATGCTCACCGGTAGACGAACGGTTGATGACAAGGAGCTTGGGCTTGATGCCGGTGCAGATGATTATCTAACCAAGCCATTTGAGGTTCGCGAGCTCTCCGCACGCTTACGAGCGATTATGCGCCGCACAAATAAAGATTCGAGCCCAAGCAATATTCTAACTGCAGGCAACATCAAGCTGGACAAAGAAACTCATCGCGTAACCAGGGATGAGCAAGAGCTGCGAATCATGCCCAAGGAATTTGCCATCCTCGAACTTCTCATGTCCTATCCCGGCAAAGTATTTAGCGCCGAAGCGCTAATCGAGCGTATTTGGTCGTCGGACTCGGATGCCTCGCCGGAAGTGGTGCGCAAACATATCAACAGATTACGGGGACAGATCGACACTGACGGATCACCATCCCCAATTCGCACCGTGCATGGTGTCGGTTACGCGTTTGAAGTCAAATCCTGAGCTGTTTCATGGGATAACACATGCAAATGTAGTTATCTCCCTGAAAGCAGCCATTGAACCCGGCCTGCCCGGTTTTAGAAATAAATCGCATCTTCAATAGTCCGGCGTAGACTCGGAATGGGCTCAGTTCACAGGCGGTGACGAAGGCACTTCCATTACCGCAAACCCAGCCGGTGGCGTGAAGGTGCCTGCTGGAGGCATGCCGGGGGCATAGGTTTTCAAAACGGTGGTCTTGGTGCCAACCGGCGTGGTGACAACCATTTTTACCGCAAGATCGATGTCGTCGGCAAGCCACACTTCCATTTTTCCTGACGGCGAATTGGATTGCCAGCCCTTGCATGGATGTCCATCAATGACTTTTGAACCAAGCGATACCGAATTTGGTGGCTTTCGGGACATCGAATCCTTCTGATCGTCGGTCAAACGCATCTTCATAATTCGTTTGGCCGCTGGGTTTATCACCATCGATACCTTGGAAGGATAATCAAAGATGGATATTACATGCATTCGACCGGAAGTCATTTCGGTCATGGTTTTGCCCTTTCCGTCGCTAGCCGAGCGCATGCTCGATTCTCCGCTGGGACCGGTGGACTGGAACGTGGCCATATATGCCTTCTTCGGATAATCCTCAGCAACGACCGGAACAAGCGTGCCCAAGGCACAAAGAGTTGCTATCCCACTTAGCCACAAAGCTCTCGCCATCAGAGTGCCCCCAAAGAATGAATTGAGAATCGTGCTTCATCCAATAAGCTGCTGAAACGATACCATATCCAATTGATCGTATAGCTTGGCCATTTATCGCTCGCTCACTGAACGATTTGAATACTTTAGCGACAGATTAAATATGAAGGGTCAAATTCGATAAGTGTACTATTTCCGAAACAATAGATCCCCCCACCGGGGATGCCGCTTGCAAGCGAGCTCGACCTTTGATTCAATGGAAGGTTGAATAGCTAACGGGAATAAGCAATGCTGAAAAGAAGTTTTGCCGGGTCAATCGCCCTAGGGATGATGCTTGCCTCAGCCGGATGGGCTCACCACATACCCGGACACGAAGAGGGACCCGAGCCCCCAGGCTTTTTCGACATTCATGATTTGCAGCAATTTCAACTTCCACCATCAATAACCAATCCCGAGGGTGCCAACTTCCCTCAGCTAGCACCTCCGATTTTGCCCACCGATGTATCGGGTCTGCGCAGCGGACCTGACGCCAGCAAGCTGCAACAAGCCCCCACGCCGGCTCAGCTAACCCCAGAACAGGTAGCCGCGCTGTCCGCCCCGGATTCCCGCTATCAATTTACCGGTGAATGGATTTTGTTCTCGTCCCAATACTCGGCGATTTTGCCCAGCCAGACCGAATACCGTCTCGTGGCTTTCGAGCCCAGTGACAATTCCATACACTTTGGCCGAGTGGAACAAATCGAAAGCCACCCGCCAAAGTCAGGTGAGCCAGCTTTCATGCCTACCAAGGACGCCAAGTATTCCAAGATAAACGACGAGCACCTGGCCCTGCAATCCGGAGCAGTTCTGGTAAAAGCCGGCGATCACCCTGTGTTTGTATCCACTGAGGTTGCAGGCGAAAAGGTCATGACCCGGGTGACCGGTGGTGCACTGGCCATGATCTCCGCCTTCGATGGTCGGGCAACCACCCTGAATCTCACCGACAAGTGCTGTAGCGCTCTGGTGCTGTACGCTCCAACCGCGGATCGACTCAAGCAGCATTCGGTTACCATGAGACCGGGAGAGATAGCTGAAGTTTATGCTCCAAACGATCAGCCAAAGAGCAATCTGGTGGCGACCAAAATCGACGTGAATCAGCGACTTTCTAATAACTTTGGACTTCTCGTAAGCCAATGCAATTACGTGCGCGCCCTAAAGAAGTTCAATCTGACGGCCGTAATGGGAAAACCGGAATTAGATCGCGTACTCAAGACTGCAGCAGCCATACGTTACCTTCATAGGTGACAAGAGTTTTTGACCAGCAGGTTGCAGATCGGCAACTTGTGCTGATCTAAATCGACAGATCTTCATTTCCGTTGAGACGCCACAGGCCTTTCATTCAAATCGGCGATTAGCGGCTTGCCTGGACGGTGGACAATGATAGCGGATGGGTTCTTTGAAGGTTGTCCGTTAGTCGAAGAGAAAGCAAAGGCGATTCCTCGCTTTTGGTCATCGTAATAATCAATGGGTCCGGTTTTCGACGCATACTTCAGATGCTTCAAATGTTTGTATTTGGTTGTGACGTCTGAGAAGCTAGACTTCAGCGAGATGCCATTTTCTGTGGCAGGCACGGGTGCAGCACAGATCAATTGAATCAGTTTATCATCGGAGTCGTAAAACATTTTGATGGTCGAAGTTACTTTAGGCTCTTTCCACTCGGAGTACTCTACCTTGATTCCGGATGGTAGAGCGTAGCTGCCGTCGGAATTGCCGAGCTCCGACTTCGCGCGACTCCTGCTCATTCCCAGCCTGGCGATACCAATACCGATACCAGGCCTTATGGTGTTGTCGTCTTCGGCATTGTTTGAGCGGACAGGAAGCGAACTATTCAAAAGCAGAGCGGCCAATAGAATCATAGTTCCACGTAAATTCACGTATTTCATCTTCCTTCTCGCTGTTCAGTTGGTTTTGATTTGTTGAATTGCTTGTTGCGCAGCATCGCGCACTGATGAATTGTCGTCCTTCAAGAGTCTCTCCAAAGCCGGGATCGCTGTCTGTGCTTTGCTACCCATGGCGCCAATTGACTTGGCTCCAGCAATACGTGCAGAATCAATTTCATCACCTAGTAAAGATATGAGCATGTCCAGATCTTGCATTCGCCCGGGAATCTTTTCAAGCCCGCATGCGGCAGCCTCTCGCAGATCCTTGTTTCCGATTTGAATAGCTTCGACCAGTGCAGGTATACCTTCGGCGGCCTGCAACCCGAAGCCACCAAGAGAGCGAGCCGCCAGCTCGCGAACTACCGGCTCCTGATCGTGTTGCAAAGCTTCAATCAAGACGGGCACAGCCTGCTCTGGCTCCTTTGCAATGTCGCCGAGCGCGGTTGCGGCATAAGTTCGTTCATACCCGCCCTCCGATCCTTGCAAAAAGGTGATTAATGCCGGCACTGCAACATCTGCGGCCGAGCCGATGTTACCGAGAGCTTTAGCCGCTTCTCCTCGCACTTGCATGGACTCATCGGTTTGCAAAACATCGATAAGTGCGGGTATGGCACTCACAGCAGCAGACCCCATTTCCGTAAGCTTAAATGCCGCCGAAGCGCGTTGCTCACGATCTTGACTGGCAAGACCATGCAGGGCCGACTGAACATCGGACTCACGATACTCTGCGGCTAAAGCAGTTTGATTGGTCGTCACCGTCGCCAAGCAAAGCGCCAAAGCGAGTAAACTGGCGCGCGAACTTATTTCCAACATGTCCATCACCCCGAATCAATGCCAATACTTGCTCTACCGCCGGGTTCGAAATTTTAGGAGGAACGGTCGCAGGTCTCTCTACATCTTACCCGGACCAGCCAGGTCCACCTGGCAACACAGCATCAGTCCGGTAAAATACCGGCGGTACTCAATCGGATTCAGAACTTTCCACGAAAGATACAGAAGTACCAGTGCTTGACGTTGGTTTTCAAGAGAAAATTCGAATTCACTCTTAAAGCCAGCTAATTTATTCATTTGCCGATCTAGAATCGTCGCAGGGATACAACTTTCTCTGTTACAGGAGTGTAAATAGATGACAGTTCTTCAAAAGACCCAACCGAAACAATCTTGGAAGCCCGAGCAAATGCAAGAGTTGTTTTCACAAATGATGGCAAACACTTTCACGAGCGCAATGACAGTTCTCTGCAAGCAAGGCGAAGCCGCTACCAAAGAATTCCAGACGATTAGCCGCAAGCCCATGATCGAGTATTACAAGAAGCTGGGCGTCAAGACTCCTATCGAAATCATCAAAGCCAAGGCCGAGGTGGAAACCAACATTTTCGGCAGCCAAATTGAATACTGGGGCGATGACAAAGAAGCCTATCTCACCTACCACAAATGCGGTATGTTTGAAGCCATGAAGAAGAGCGGCGGAATGAGCTGCGCTCAAGAAGAAAAAATGATGGAAGGTTTCGAAACTTGCGTCAAAGAATTCGCTCAAGAATTCGGGCTCAAGGGCGAAATGAAAATTGAAGGCGAAAAACCGACCATTATCTTCCGCAAGTAGTTTTTAAAACAAACTATTTCGAAGGTCCGAGCGATATGCTCGGACCTTTCTTTTTAGATTAGTGCCGCAAGTTTCATTTCTGGTGACATGGTGTTATATATTCTGCATCAGGTGCAATGTTTCATCCGTTGCCCCCGATGAAGAAGCCCCTACAGGTTGAATGCTGAGATGGATTGGATCGTTTTGGCTTTGGTCAGCACTGTTGCCGGGGGCATAGCATCTGTCACCGGATTCGGTATCGGAAGTCTTCTCACCCCGTTGTTGGCCATGCGCTATGAAACAAAACTGGCGGTTGCAGCGATATCAATTCCACATTTTCTGGCAACGGCCATGCGCTGCTGGATGCTTCGCGACAGCATCAACAAAAAAGTGCTGGTGAGATTCGGAATTGCCAGCGCTGTCGGCGGACTGACAGGAGCCGTTTTGCACAACTTCGTTCATAATTCCTCGCTGACGATAATTTTCGGGATCGTTCTCATCTTTGCCGGGTTCATCGGATCGACCGGACTGAGCGATCGAATTCGTTTTAAGGGTCCAATATCATGGGTGGCCGGCGCCCTTTCAGGCGGATTAGGAGGACTGGTGGGAAACCAGGGAGGCATCAGATCCGCAGCCCTGCTTGGTTTTGATTTGCAACCGAATTCATTTGTGGCTACGGCCACTGCTATAGGTGTAGTCGTGGACCTTTCTCGGGTACCAGTTTATTTGTGCACCCAGGGAGAAAAGCTAGCTGAAATCTGGCCTGCGATTTCCATAGCCGGCATAGGCGTAATTGCAGGAACTTTTGGGGGAACCGGATTGTTGAGAGGACTTGATCCTAAACTGTTCAAGCGAACGGTTTCCGTTTTCATATTCATGCTTGGAATCTGGATGCTGTTCCAACATCCATAGAAACGAGTAAACTTGATTGGGCTAAAAAACCCGGAGGGAAATATGCATAGACGGATATGGGGTTTGATTGCAGCTAGTCTGGCTCTTGCGTTTCAAGGACCTTGCCATGCGGTTGAACCTAAAGCAGGTGACTTATCGGGAAAGAAGATCTTCGATCAGCACTGTCTAAGCTGTCACACTGGTGGTGGAAACAACATCCGCCCAGCAAAACCGGTGGCCGGTTCCCAACACCTGAAAAGCATCGTTCTTTTCAAAGCTTATCTAAGTTCGCCGCCAGGACACATGCCTTTCTATCAAAATGTGGTGAACAACAAGCAGGTATTGGATGCACTATAAAAGTACTGTAAACAGTTGAAGAAGCCGCTGCCGAAAGCTACGGCAATCAAACTGCAAGACAATCCGCCTATCTCTCGACAAAGGCATCTATCCTGCCGGTCTTAACCGCTTTGCAAAGCACCGCGTAATCAGTTTCTGTCTGATCCGCATAGGCTACGGAGAATTTCGCCAGTGATTTGTCGAAGACATCGCCATTGCCAAGGTAGCCGGAGATGGCAGCCGGATCACCGGAACGCGCGTGCGCACGCGCCAAGACCCAGCCCAGTGCAAGCGCAACCTCCATGGCCCGAGATGGGGTCCAGGTTTCCGGAAGCAATGACATCTTCATGTCTTTAAGTTGTCGCAAATAATAGTGACGATGAAAACGCCCAGCGCCTTCTGTCCAACCCAGTAAAATGTCGCTGTGCGCTTGCATCAGCCGTTGCCCAACCACAACGCGTTGTCCGTGATTTCCGTATCGACTGTTTCCGGCATAGGCCTCCAAGACCGATGAATACGCCTGCTTGATCTGGAGGATCAATGGATCATTCTCTGAAGCCAGCAACAACAAAACTGCGCAGTATGTGCCGACACTTCCTATTCCGACCACTTTTATAGCTACGTCCTGGAGGCTATAGCGATCGATGAGAACCCTGCGATCATCACTTAGAGTCTCCTTGTAAGTATTGAACGTTTGTTCGGCTAACTTGGGGAAATTTTTGTTCAGTTGCTCTCGGGTATGGAACAAAAGCGGAGGTAAGTCTTTGAAGACAGGTCTGCCATCTTGCTTAGTGGTGAGCTTCGGAACCAAATAATCGACAACTGATTTTAGTTTCTGACGATCGATGGTAGAAGAAACATTCTGCCGCAGGTCCTTGTCGGCGATGCCGGCTATGAAGGACTCAATGTCCAACTTCGAGTACCACACATCAAGAACTCTCATCTCCGAGAATTCTCGCATGGCTTCACGGTATGAGCGAGCTACGGTTTCGGCAGCTTCGCGCGCTACCGAGGCACTAAAGCCATTGGACCTGCAGGCAAGAACGAAACTGGTGCCCAGCCGCTTTATGTCCCACTCCCATGGTGCAGGTAGCGTTTCGTCAAAGTCATTGATATCTACTATCAACTTACGCTCGGGAGTCGCGTAAGCGCCGAAATTAAGCAGATGACAATCACCGCAAGCCTGCACCCGCAGACCGGTTGAAAGCGTTGTAGATAAATCAGCCGCCATCACCGCAGCCGAACCTCTGAAGAAGGTGAAGGGCGATTTCAGCATCCTTCCATAACGGATTGGTATCAACTCCGGAATACGATCGACATTGGACCTTTCGAGTAAGGTTATAGGATCGATTCGTCCCGGCGGCAGCTCCCAATCGCCGTGTGCTCTTCTTGCAACTTTTTGGCGAGCGGATTTCCCTTGATTTCTGCGATCCTCGGTAGACAAGTGTTTGAACCGAGACAAACCTTGATTTCCGGACTTGGGCATCATTTGGCCTCTTAGCAATCCCTGTCGACCACTAATACTGTGCCCAGTTCGATAGATATTCTTACATCTGATCGATTGCTTTTGCGTTTGTGCGGATCAGACTTTTTTAGCGGTTTTGTTTTCCTTTTGCAGTATGCTCATGGCTTTTTTGAGATTTTTATCGAGCTGTTTCATCTGATTGTCCAGAGTCTTGGCTCCGGTGGCGATGGCATTATTGTTATATGGTGGGCGGACAGTCAGTTTCTCCAATTGCTTGTAGGTTTCAAAAGAAGATTTGACCGTAGAGAAGGCTTCGTCTCTCAGCGGGTCGAGCTGTTTACGTGCGCCGGCGCTAACATCAGTTCGGCGATCATCCTCAATTGCAGCGTCCACGTCTTCTTTGAAAAGCTTGATGATTGGCCCTATGTCATCCATAGATTCATCAACCCACTTTTTGCGGGCCGGCAACATTTGCCCGGTAAATGTCGGGGTCGGAATCGTAAGCACCGTAGATCCAACAATATTGGGACTGTAATTCATTGTCACTTGCTGTCGGCTAACCTCATCATAGAGGTTGGCGGCTGCCTTCCTGAGACGACTTACAGAGAGCCTTGCATCGCGCAATTCGTTGAGAGTCACTTGAACTTCTACCACACGTCCCTTAAGAGTCGCGGTTGCCGGTGCAGCACCGCCTGCCGTTGCGTTTTCATCGGCCGCGATGCCGGACAATTGAAAGTTCGCCAACGACAATGCCAGAGCTAAGGCCACGGACCATCCACTATTTTTCATTTGTTTCTCCCTATTTTTTCTGTGCCCGGGCCCACGAGTCTTTCAAAGTTACGATGCGGTTGAATACGAGAGCACCAGGCTTACTGTCGTTTATATCCGACACGAAATATCCCTGGCGTTCAAACTGGAATCGCTCGCCTGGCTTGGTTTCGCCCAGACTTCTTTCAAGCTTGCATTCAGTTAGAATTTGCAGTGCATTAGGATTAATAGCCTCGAGGAATTCGCTGTCCTTACCGGTAGGCGGAGATTCTTGCACAAGCAGGCGATCATAAAGCCTCAGTTCCGCATTGACCGCGTGCGCCGCGCTTACCCAGTGAATGGTGCCCTTGATCTTGCGACCCACGGGATTATCACCAGGCTTCACATCCGGATCGTACTTACAACGAATTTCGATTGCATTGCCCTGGGCATCCTTGATCACGTCAGTGCAAGTTATGCAATATGCGTAACGCAAACGAACTTCCTTGCCTGGCGTCAGTCGATAGTAGTCCTTGGGCGGTTCGAGCATGAAATCATCCTGCTCAATGTAGATTTCCCGCGCGAAAGGAACCTTGCGGCTCCCTTCCTTTGGCACATCGTGAGGCCAATAGGAAGCATCAAGTTCTTCAGTCTGATTCTCAGGATAGTTCTCAATCACCACTTTCAGTGGCTTAAGCACTGCCATCACGCGCGGTGCCTTTTGATTCAGATCATCACGAATACAGAACTCGAGCTGGGCCATGTCCACAGTGCTGTTAGCCTTTGCCACGCCGACTATGGAGCAAAAATTTCGAATACTTTCGGGAGTAATGCCGCGTCTGCGCATACCGGCAATTGTAGGCAGGCGTGGATCATCCCAGCCTCTTACATGTTTGCCCTCTACTAATTGAAGCAGCCGGCGCTTGCTCATTACCGTGTAATTCAAATTCAGACGTGCAAATTCGTATTGTCGCGGGCGACTCGGGAATTTCGCATAATCGATCAAATTGTCTATTGCCCAATCATACAATTCGCGATTGTTCTCAAATTCCAGCGTGCAGATGCTGTGAGTAATGCCTTCTATAGCATCCGAAATTGGGTGCGCGTAATCGTACATCGGGTAGATGCACCATTTGTCACCCGTCATGTGGTGCGCGGTATGGCGGATGCGATAAAGCAGCGGGTCGCGCATCTTCATGTTCGGATTGGACATATCTATCTTGGCCCGCAAAACATGCTGGCCGTCTTTGAATTCACCGGCACGCATCCGGGCAAACAAATCCAGATTTTCCTCCACGCTTCTATTTCTGAAGGGGCTGTCTTTTCCTGGCGAGGTAACGCTTCCACGAAACTCTTTTATTTCCGCATCACTGAGACTACATACGTATGCTTTGCCTTCTTTGATCAGATGCTGCCCATATTCATACATTTTCTCGAAGTAGTCGCTGGCATGGTAAAGACCATCCCACTCGAAGCCTAACCAGCGAATATCTTCCTGAATACCGTCTTCGAACAGCGTGTCTTCTTTGGCCGGGTCCGTGTCGTCAAACCGCAAGTGACAGCGAGTTCCGCTTCCGGGAAGCCTTTCGCGGTACTCTTCGGCCAATCCGAAATTTAAGCAAATCGACTTGGCATGCCCGATGTGTAGAAAGCCATTGGGCTCTGGAGGGAATCGAGTGATGACCTTCTGATGCCGCTTGGCATCCAAATCATCATTGATTATATCCCTTATAAAATCGCCAGGCTTTGCTGGTGCAGGTGGCGGGGCGGACGAGTTCATGAAGCGCGGCCTCTCTACAACGTACGGTTTTCGACAAGCCTACTATTTTACTCCAAACCCGCCAGGGGTGCCTGAAACCGACGGCAAAAAACTGTTTCCACCTGCTACTATGGGCTGCTCGAGGGCTTCACCTGCGAAAAATGCCCTGGTTGTGCGAAAATATGCCGGACGTGTTTTGGGAGAGTGTTACTGTGACTGATTTTCTAAAGATGTTGGGAGCCTTCTTGTTGATCGTCTTGCTTGCTGCAGCACCCGCGCGCGCCGGGGTGCCCACAGACGGTGAAATGGCTGAGGCAATGCTGATGCAGGCATCGGGCATGTCGGCCCCTACTGATGCGGCCCGGCGCAAGAAACTACTGGAAGACGCAGCGACGCTGATTCAGAAAGCAATTGCGGCCAAGCCTAATGAGTCCAATTACTGGTTCACCTATGGAAACATTTTGTATGCCCTGGGTAAAAAGCCCGAAGCCGAGCAGGCAATTAAAAAGGTTGTCACCCTTAACCCAAAGTTGTCGAAGGCGTACAGCTCCCTGGGGCAACTCGCCCTCGAGAAAGGTGATGGCGAAGGAGCGCTTAATTTCTACAAATTATCGATTCAAGCAGATCCCAGCTATGAAACCGGTTACCGAAACGTCGGTCAGCTTTATCAAAATGCGCAGAAACCGGCTGAATCAATCATTTACTGGAAAAAATTAGTCCAACTTCAGCCAAACGACTGGCGAGCCTGGTCCAAAATCATGCAATGCGGGCAAGCCCTTGGACAGCCTGCCGAAGTCGAAGCTGCCCGACAGTCCTTGCTTTCCCTATACAAGGATCGCAAGGTGGAAGCCCCACGTTTTTGTCGCGAGCAGTTTGCGCTAGGCAAAGCGCAGCTCATGGTTTTTGAGTACTTCTATCCCCGCGGAAAGAAGGCTGAATTCCTTGAGTTCGACATACTGAATGCAAGCGGCAATCCTGCATATCGCTACGTGCTGGCAGAGCAGGAATCAGATACTCAAATTGCAAGAGAACTGCACGAGATTGGTCCCAACGAGCATGTTTTCTCACTCGACGCTTATGATTCGAAGAATAAGCAAACTTTGATTTCCATGTTTCGCAAAAAGGTTGAGCCGCCTTCCTACGATGAAGTTCGCAGGATAGTGGTGGCAGACATCAGGAAGAAGCAAGGCTCGTAAGATCCTTTGCAGCTCCGGAGAATATCGATTACAAGCAGCCCCTCAATTGAAAAATCGAGGGGCTGCTTTAGCGACTAGTTTTTGTCGACCATTTTGTCGATGTCCTTGGCAAGCTTCAAATGCTCTTTCACTGCAGGCAAGGTACTTGTAGACCATTCCTTCAATGCCGGGTTGCCTACTTCAGATTCAAATTCGAGCGAATTGACGGCCTTTTTGTGATCGACAATCATTTGATCTATGTAACCGCGATCAAATTGCTTTCCGTTCAACTTCGAAAGCTTTTCAACCAGAGATTTATGCTTGGCGTCGAGATCGGCCGGGAAAGTAATCCCTTTTTCACCAGCGATCTTTTGCAGTGCTTCATTGGCTTTGCTATGTTCGGTGACCATCTTTTCGGCGAATTCTTTGACTTTGGCATGGGCTGCTTGTTTTGCAGCGACTTCACCTAATTTGACTTCGGTCAAGCCATTTTGCGCAGTGTTCAAGACAAACTGCTTGTCTGCCTTATTGAATGCCGCCTGTTTCTCAGCCTTCGAAACGACCGGTTTTTTCTCGGCCTTTTCAGCAGCCTTCTTTTCCGCTTTGCTGGTGCCAGACTGCTTGTCGGCTTGCTTGGAGTCGGCTGCGAAAGTTGCCGCAGATGTCGCCAGAGAGATGCCAAGAACAGTGGCCAAAACAATCCTTTTTTTCATTATCATGCTCCTTGAACTGATGTGGGGAAAAGTATACTAGCCACAGATTTTGGCAATCTATAGACAAAAGTCGCTCAAGAACTGACTCCACGGAAGTTTTGTATTCATCACCTGCTTGAATGTGCAAATTTTTCTAAAGTACATATATATGCTGAGAAACATAATTAGTCCGCGAAGCGTCGATGCCCAAAATTATTGAGATCCCGCTAATTCTGTCGTAGAATCTCGCCCCGGACAATGTGAATTCAAAAGGTCAGCGGATGACATCGGCAAACACTTCTGTAAGAGTAAGCGAAAAGCAACCAGCAGATCGCATTGGTGAGATGCTTACTGTAAGGGATTCCGGCATTCAGTACGTGCTGAAGGGAAGCGGACCGGTAGTGCTTGCTTTGCACGGCACCCTGGCAGGATGCGATCAATCACTGCTTTTTTACGAGCATGTGACTCGGTCCGGCTATTCGCTTCTTGCCCCTTCGCGACCTGGCTTCTTAGGCACAAACATTTCGCTGGGATCGACTCTGGCGGCACAAGCCGACACAATGATTGCGCTCCTGGATCATTTGCAAATCGAGAAAGTGCTGATATGTGGCTTTTCATGTGGTGGCGCACTTGCCGTCACCATGGCCGCCAATCATCCGGATCGGGTAAAAGCAATGATTCTCGAAGCACCAGTGACGAAGTCATACACTCCCACTTGCACCACGGGCCTTCACGGAAAGCTTCTTCTGTCCGAGACCGGCGCGAGACTCATGACATTCTTAATTGCCACCATCCCCGAGTACGGAATCCGCAGATTGCTCGAAAGAGAAAGCACTTATGATAATGACACCATCCGGCTAGAGGCTCGCAAGATTTTTGATGATCCGGTAAGACGAAGTTTTGCTCTGAGCGTTTTGAATCAGTGCATACCGCCTAGTTTGAGATTGGCCGGACACTTGAATGACTGCGCGCAGGTAGCTGACTTTCCTAGCGATCAGTTGGAAAAAGTTTCTTGTCCGACTGTGATCTTGCACGGCACATGCGACAGAGAAGTAGATTTCAGTCATGGATTAAATGCCTCGCAACGGATACCCAGCGCGAAACTCATCCCTATTCCTTCGGCCTGCCATTTGCTGTGTCTTTCCGAGCATTGGAACAAAATTCAATCCATCCGTGAAGCATTCCTGCAGGCAGTCTGCTCAAACTCACCAGATCCATTTGCAGGGCTCTCGCTCTCATAAGTCCTGCCGCAGTATGGAGGAAATCCATACCAGTGGCTGAGAATGAGCCGACAGCTAAGGCTTGGTGCTTCCCGCCGGATACTGATGTAAAATTTCAACATCTCCAACATACGGCTTACTATTTATGCCGGTGACAGCTCCGGCATCAGCGCGTGAGTTCTCCACCGTAAATGTGACTTCCTCTCTCCGGGAGCCGGATGGAAAGGCCAGAGCAGGATCCCCACTGAGCGCACTGTACGCTTCGAGGGTCGCATCATCAAAGTCGGAATTGCCGCCCGATTTTAGCACAGACGCGGTCAGCTTGTGATCGGCGCTGACCGTAATCGAAACTTCATTGTGCCCCGAGGGATTACCATAGCTGATCATTGCCTCGCGCAGTTTCGGCTCACTGAGCCCGGCTATGTTGGCATACCATCTATCCCAGCTTATCGACTGTCTCAAATTCTTGCCCTCAAGCACATCCCCTTCAGGCGTTTTGTTCAAGCGTTTGAAAACGGACATCATCTCAGCTTCCGCTCTGGGTCTGGCGCGCGCTAATTGCTCATCCAGCCCCTCGGGCGCATTTGGTTTCGGATTTAGCAACCGTCCGTCTATCCTCTTTTGTACAGCTTTGGAATTCTCGATCATCCTTGGAGTAGCATTGCTGAGAACTGCATTGGTGTCTAGGTCAATTTTCGGCCGACGACTGAATTTCAAACGCTCTAACGCCGCTTGCGACTCCAAAATATTCGCCGGCACGGCTTGCTCTTTCGCGCTGGCCAATTTTGCCTCAAATTCTTTCATCCTCCGTGCGGACTCTTCAGACACTCGCCGCCGTGCCTGCTCGATGCCGCTGTCAAACGGAGGCGTGGAATCCGGCGTAACCCTTCTAATTTTGGCGTCAAACTCTCTCATTTCCATGACTCTCTTTTCCATCTCGGCTCGAGAGTCTTTAGAAGGCGCCAGCATAGCTTGTGCGCGAGGAGTCAGATCGGCTTGCAGTCGTTGTACACGTTCGACCAGCTCCATATCGGACTTTGCCCGCTCGGCGGCAGCATTCATACGAGGTATGGAGACAATGAGTTGCGCCTCCAGAATTCTATCCAAATTTGGCACACTGACCGGTTTCAATATAGACAAGTCTGTGCGAAAGCGATGCTGCACGGCAGTCAGAGGACTTCCCTTCGGCTGCATTTCGGCCTGTCCATAGAGATAGTTTCTCACCGCATGTCCTCGAAGCAAGGTGGGCGCCGTAGCAGGCAAAACGTCATTTCGCATTGCATGAAGCTGAAAATACGGAGAAGCGTCAGGCGGTTTGCTCGAATCTTCAGCCATCACATGTGGTATCAGTACCGCCAGCAGCGTTGCCGCCGGCACAAGTTTTTCAAACCAGAACTCTATTTTTAATCGCATATCCAGCATCGGATATCAACGAGTAAGGTCGGCGGAAAAATCACGAGCAAGCTTGTATTGCTCCTCGGAACATCCCAGAATGTTACCTTTGGCTTCTAGTACCGAAGTGCCTGGAATGACATGAAAATCGCTCACATGTGCGGTAAATTCAGCCAACTTGAAGCCATTCTGATCCAAAAGCTGTACATTTAGATTCGGAATAATTGGAGATTCGAAGACAGTGAGCTGGTATTTGATACCATCGACATAGGTCGTCGATAACTGAGCGTAGATAGTCGGACGACTGCCTAGAGGTTTTGGCTTCCACTTTATATAGGGATACTCGAACTTGTCGAACCAATTGTCGAGCGACGGTGTGCGCGCGCCTACTGTAATCTTGGAAGTCTGGCGCTTCTCCAGGGAAGAGGAGTTGACCTTCTCGGTCGAATCAACCGCTTGGCTGGCATTGTTTTGCCAGATCACGCTTTGATCCGTGCTTACAGTAAAGCCTTTGGGCGACTGTTGACCCGGTTGGGTGCCAAGATATATATAGTATCCAGGGGGAAGATAGGTCTGATTTCTAGTCTTGGCCAAAAGCGTGCTGCCTGCCCCTGCTGCGAGCAAGCAGACTAGCGTGACTGAGATTGCAACTATGTTCCTGGACACCATCAATTCTTGTTCCCAAGGATTATCGGACAAAGTTCAATTTCTCATTTCCCAGAGTGCAGGTCATAACGTCCGAGATCCGGTCAACTCGCGACTTCCCCGTGTGTTGCTCGTCTTGAGCAAAGGTTCAATCTACAAAACTATACCCTGTAGCCCGCAGGACATAAACAAGAGCCGAAAGAACCATTACTTATGTCCCGTATAGAAGGGAATGTCGTATTTCTTTTCCGTGTAGTTGGTCTGGGTCACTTCCACATCGCCAGTAAGCGCATGATCGACTTCGCGCATAACCGACCAATTCTGAGTGTCGACCCAAATGTCCATGGGCAGAGCCAGTTTTACGTTCCACCCCTGACACTGGCGTCCATTTATCTGTTGTGTTCCCAGCGACCTGGCGCCGGGTATGGCTTCAGGATGTTTCCAGTCGAGAAAGTACTGCTTCAATAAATTGAAAAAAGGGTCAAATGGCACTTCCACCCGCTTAGATCCTTCCTTGAGACGCACGGTGGTGGCCTTCTTCATTTTGAGATCGTAAAAGCTCTGGTTGTTCGGCAACAGATCTTTTAAGGCACCGGTACTGGTATGGATGGTTCTAATGTATCGTTGTCCATCGTAAAGCAGTCTTAAATTAAACCCGGGCCGCGGACAATCATATGTCGCGTCGAAAGCCGTCTTGCTGAATTGCTGGGCAAATGAAGCTGGGCAGCTCGCATGCAGAAAGATCGTCAAAATTGGAAGAATCCCGAAAACCAATGCTCTATTCATCAACCCTCCTTCTTTTGCGCTACGAGGCGTTTTAGCATTTGATACCAGCTGACGATTTGCCTTAGCCACGATTTTAAGCGTGTCATTAGAGCATACCTCAGATGCACTGGACTGCCTTTGCCGGTTATGATCTTCTGAACCAATCAGACAAGCTTGAGGTATGTAGATGAATTTACAAGCTGCTCCTGACTTTTCGCTTCCGGATGAAACAGGAAGTATGGTCAGTTTGAGCGATTTTGTAGGACAAAAAAACCTGGTGCTCTTTTTCTATCCCAAAGATGATTCTCCTGGTTGCTCGGCCCAGGTCTGCGCATTTCGCGACAGTTATGAAGCATTCGGCGAAGCTGGTGCTGAAGTTATCGGCATCAGTTCTGATTCAGTGGAATCCCATGCCCGGTTTCGTGAACGCAAGCATCTTCCGTTCAGATTGCTAAGCGATGAGGGCGGACGCGTGCGCCGTAAATACGGAGTGCCTTCCACATTCGGACTTATCCCTGGACGGGTAACATTTGTTATCGATCGCCAGGGCTTGATTCGTTACAGCTTCAATTCCCAGTTCGACATTGCCAGGCATGTCAGAGAATCGCTGCGGATTCTGTCTGAGGGTTAGCGGTTTAACTGGAGAAACCGACGCCCAGGACATCGAGAAATTTCAAAAGCATGTCTGGTTTTCCACCAGCATCCACACCCTGTAACGAGCGGGTCACCGCTTGAACGGCCATTGCCCGCATAGGCTCGGGAGGATAGGGGAGTGGCTTGTTTTTCACCATCATCAGTTGCAAAAGCTCGCTGTCGCGCGAAAGAGCCATGTGAGTGAGAATTTTTCCGGCGATTCTGGTGCTCCCCAATCCATGACCGGTGTAGCCAAGTCCGTATAAGATTCTGCCATTCTCCGCGCTGCCAAAAAAGGGAGTCAGGCGAGTTGTCGAGGCGATTGGTCCGCCCCACCCATATGGGAATTTCAGATCCGACAAGTGAGGGAAATGCTTCAAGAAGCTCTGCCGTAAATCCTGATAATGAGACTGCGAATGATCGCAACCAGCATCGACCCGATTAGGAGAGTAGTACTTAGCCTCACTTGTCCCCCAGAGAATCCGGTTATCAGCAGTGAGGCGGTAGTAATTGAAGAAGGTCCGGCCGTCGGTAACACTCTGTCGATTGCGCCAGCCGATTCTGTGCCGCTGATCTTCGGTCAGAGGATCACTGACCAGAACATAGTCGTAAAGCGGAATGTAAAACTTCAACACTTGAGGGAAAAGATGGTGGGTGTAAGCATCAGTGCCGAGAATGATTTTTTTGCAGCTGACAAATCCGCCGGCAGTTCTTACCCGATTTCCACCCAGTTCTATTACCGGGGTTTGTTCGTAAAGTATGACCCCCAGCCTGCTTGCTTCTCGTTTTAATTTGTCGATGAGTTTGATTGGATTTACAATCGCTCCCCCGGCCACTGAAACCGCGCCCTTATAAAGTGGCGACCTGATTTCAGTCTGCACTTGCTCAGCAGACAACCATGAATATCCATTCAATCCCAGTTGAGTCGCGCACTCTATAGTATGCTTCCCTTCCTCAATCTGTGCCTCCGACAGCGCAACCTGCAAATGCTCTCGCCGCTCAAAATCACAATCAGTGGCAAACTGTGCCAGTTCATCGATGTTTTTCAATCCGATGCGCGCCAGTTTTTCCGCCTCGGCTTCACCAAAATGGGCGACCGCAAGAGCGTGGGAATGATCGATAGTGGTGCTGACAATACCTGCATTCCTGCCGCTAGCTCCATAGCCGGCACAGCCCTGATCTAGTACGACAACGTGCTTGGATGGGTCCAACAGCTTCAGAAAGAAAGCAGTCCAAAGTCCGGTAAAACCAGCGCCGATAATTGCAAAATCCGCGTCGCAATTCCCCTCGAGCGGGGGGCTGGGTATAAAGCCAGACCGCGTTGCATGCCAGTAACACGATTGCTCTATGGAAAGCATGCGCTGAGTGTAGCACGCCTGGCTAAATTTTCTCTGAACTTCAAAATCGCGGAATAGCACCATGACAAGGGCTATCAATCATTTGACAACACTTCGAAATTTCTCCGCCTGACGCAAAGTCGCACCAGATTTGGTGCGACTTGATCGAGAGCAGTGTAACTTCGAAGTTGTCCATCCATAGTTTTGCAACTCAATCAAGCTATAACCGGAACACCAATTTAAGATTAATTGCAACTTAGAGCACAGTCTATATATATTGGATGAATCTGGTCTACAATTTCCTCATGGAATCCTCAGATGCGGCTAATAGAAGGCGAACAGTCGAATTTGCTCGACCGGACCTGCTGGCCGATATCGAGCAACAAATAGCATCCGGCACCGAACCGCCACCGCTCACTGATCCTAGCCTGTACATCAGTCGGGAACTGAGTTCCCTTGCATTTCAGTGGCGAGTACTAGAAGAAGCACAGGACGAGAGCAATCCGCTGCTCGAGAGGTTCAAATTCCTGTCCATACTGGGTTCCAACCTGGACGAGTTCTTCATGGTCCGAGTGGCGGGACTTAAGCGCAGAATCGAATCCGGCTCCATAAGTGCAGGACCGGATGGGTTGACTCCATCTCAGCAGCTTCACGCAATCAGCTCCGAAGTCACTAGACTGCTGTCTGAAGCTCAAAGCCTGCTCAGTAATTCCTTGCTTCCCACCTTGGAAAAATCCGGCATCAGCATTGTCACCCTGGATCAACTCAATTCCGAGGAACAAGACCAGCTGCGCGAGTATTTCTTAAATCGTATTTTCCCAGTGCTAACTCCACTGGCCTTCGACCCTGGCCATCCCTTTCCTCTGATTTCGAATTTGAGCCACAATCTGGCCATCCTTATTCGTGATGCCAATGGGGAAGAGCGCTTTGCGAGGGTCAAGATTCCTGATTCCCTCCAGCATTTGATTCCGATTAAGCATTACGATGTCCCATCCAGAAGCGAGCCGCAGGAACAAAGGCAAAGCTACATCTGGATTGACGTCCTGGTGAAAGCTCATCTTTCATATTTGTTTCCGGGAATGACTATTCTCGAGACCAGCGCTTTTCAAATTATTCGAGATGCGGAGCTGGAAATTCAAGAGTGGGAAGATTCGGACTTACTCGAAACTACCGCCGAAGGACTGCACCAGAGACGATTTGGTGATGTGGTGCGTTTGCAGGTGGATTCGGAGATGCCAGCGCGCACTCTGGAAATCCTAATGACCAATCTCGAAATTGAGCCATACGATGTCTACCTGGTTGAAGGCCGCATTGGTCTGAGCAGCTTGAAACACATTGCTGCCATCGACAGAAACGACCTCAAATTTTTACCGTTTGTACCCACGGTCAAGGCGGCACTTGCTCCCGAGGCGTATGAGGACGATATCTTTGCGGCTATTTCCCGAAAAGACATAATGCTGCATCATCCGTTCGATTCATTTCAGCCTGTAATCCACTTCCTAAACCAGGCTGCTCTGGACCCGAATGTGTTGGCCATCAAAATGACTCTATATCGCGTGGGGCGTAATTCTCCTGTAGTCGAAGCGCTTTTGAGAGCTAATCGTAACGGCAAGCAAGTTGCGGTTATGGTCGAGCTCAAAGCCAGATTCGATGAAGAGAGCAACATAGAATGGGCGAAAGCACTGGAAAGTGAAGGCGTGCATGTCGTCTACGGGCTGAAAGGTTTGAAATGTCACAGCAAGCTTGCGCTTGTAGTTCGTCAGGAGGGTGACAGCATCAAGCGCTATGTGCATCTTGGCACCGGCAACTATAATCCGGTCACAGCCCACATGTATACGGATCTAGGCTTGTTCACCTGCAATGAAAAGATTGGTTCTGACGTCTCCGACTTGTTCAATTACCTGACCGGTTATTCCGACAAGAAGGATTACCGCAGGCTTCTGGTTGCGCCCATTAACCTGCGCGACCGTTTTGAGGATCTAATACAGAGAGAAATTCAACATCATAAGAATGGTGAGCACGGAAGAATCATTCTAAAAATGAATGCGCTGGTGGACGATCGAATGATTCGCTTGCTGTATGAAGCATCTCAGGCGGGTGTCTCGATTGATTTGATTGTCCGCGGCATGTGCTGTTTGCGCCCCGGAGTTGTAGGCGTAAGTGACAACATTAGGGTTACCAGCATTGTCGGCAGATTTTTGGAACACAGCCGAATTTATTATTTTAGAAATGGTGGGAAGGAAGAATTGTTCTGCGGCAGCGCTGATTTAATGTCGCGCAATCTAGACGTTCGGGTTGAAGTCTTATTCCCGGTAAAAGACAAACGTTTCGCAAGCGTACTAAAAGCTATACTCGGAATTTACCTTGCTGACAATGTAAAAGCGCGTCAGATGCAGTCAGATGCCAGCTATACACGAAAGGTACCGGGTTCGGCTCCTTCAATCAACAGCCAGGAGTGGCTATTGACCAGCAGTCAGGGCTCGAGTCAAATACACGCCGGAACTGCTGTCGATGCAAGCCCTCCCATAAGCATCGAGTGAGACCGCCGAAGTTCACGGCTATTCCTGAAATCTCCCCCGGGTAAATCCGGTGTCCCCGAACAAAGTTCGGAGATAACCTGACATCAGTAAAAGTCGGGAGGGAATCTCATGTTTAACGCGCTATTCCGCCGTGCCGCGGCCACCACGCTTATGGCGGCGGTCATTGCCGGCAGCAACATCCTCAGTTTCGACAGTAATCAGGCAGCCAATGCCGCAATTCCAAACAGTGCAGCATCTTCTAAATCGTCCTCTATCAAGGGAAGTGGATCCGGTTCACTGAATGTGTTTAACCAGCAGGGAAAGGCGCTGGGGATATGTCCTTTGAAGCACACTGCTTATACAGCGTCTGTTTCCGGCTATGTATCAAGGGTTACAGTAAGGCAATCTTTCGTCAATCCGTATAAAGACAAGATCGAAGCTATTTACACTTTCCCACTATCAGATAGCGCCGCGGTCGATGACATGGTTATGAAAGTGGGCAAAAGAACCATTCATGGAACAATCAAAAGACGTGAGGAAGCCAAAAGCATTTACGAGGCCGCTAAGGCACGCGGCAATATTGCCTCTCTGCTCGATCAAGAAAGGGAAAACATATTTACTCAATCTGTGGCTAACATTATGCCTGGAGAACAAATCGATGTGACATTGACATATGTCGATCTATTGCCCTACGAATCAGGCAAGTTCACGCTCACCGTTCCAACAGTTGTAGGTCCGCGATTCATTCCCGGAAATCCGACCGGCATGAGCGGAGCAGGACGAATTCCCGATACAGATCAGGTTCCGGACGCCTCGCGCATAACTCCACCCATCGCAGCAAAAGATCAACGAGCAGGGCATGACATTTCAATCGATGTGGATATAGATGCTGGTGTGCCAATAAAGGCCATCAGCTCCAAGATGCACCAGGTTAACATCAGCAGCGTAAACGATCATGAGTCTAGGGTATCACTTAAGGACGAACAGACAATCCCCAACCGGGACTTTGTTCTCAATTGGCAAGTCTCCAGCGATATGTTGTCCAGTGGCTACCTTACACACAAAAACGGGAAAGACGGATTCTTCACTTTGATGATCTTGCCCCCAAAACGAGTCATGCCTGAACAAGCTGCTCCTAAAGAAATGATCTTCATCGTGGATTGTTCTGGCTCACAGTCTGGGTTACCCTTGCAAAAGGCAAAAGAAACCTTGAATTACATTGTCGACCACATGAATAGCAACGACACCTTCCAGATTATTTCCTTCAACAACAAAGTTACACAATTTGCTGATAAACCGCAGCAAGTAAGCGCACAGATGATTGCCAGCGCCAAGAAGTACATTTCCGGACTCCAAGCAGACGGTGGCACCATTATGCTGCCGGCTGTGGAAAAAGCCTGCTCGATACCTTCCGACGATCATCGACTGCGAATTGTAACCATGATGACCGATGGTTATATCGGCAACGACTACGAAATCGTCGGCATGGTGAAGAAGCTGCGAGGAAACTCTCGCTGGTTTCCCTTCGGCACCGGCTGCGGTGTCAATCGCCTGCTCATCGACAACATGGCCAAAGAAGGCGGCGGCGAACCCGATTACGTCTTACTGAATTCCTCAGCCAACGAGGTAGGCAAGAAATTTTACGATCGAATTGCATCTCCTGTTCTCACTGATATTAAATTGGACTTTCACGGATTGCCGGTAAAGGAGGTCTTCCCACACGAAGTTTCAGACGTCTGGGCGGAACGTCCGCTGTACATAAAGGGTCGCTATACGAATGCGGCCGAAGGCACAGTAACCATAAGCGGTTTTGCCGGTGGTAAACCCTACAAGAAAGATCTACACGTTATACTTCCCGACCACCAGAATGCTAACCAGGTAGTAGGCTCAATCTGGGCCAGATCCAAGGTGGACAGGCTCATGTCCGAAGACTACCAAGGTGCGCAAAGCGGTAACATCAACACCGAGCTCAAGGAAGAGATTGTCAATGTCGCTTTGGCGCACCATATTATGACCAACTACACTTCCTTTGTCGCCGTGGAAGATACTACTGTTACAGAAGGAGGAAAACCAAGAACGGTAGCTGTCCCGGTTGAATTGCCAGTCGGCGTGAGGCGGCAGCAAGTCTTGCAGGAAGCAGCTCAGAAAGTATCAATGACAAATATGGCCAGCTCGTTCTCCGCATTGCCGGCACCGCCTCCATATCCTTTGCCAACCGGAGGTGGAGTTACAAGAGGAACATCCTCCGCCAGCTTCTCTGCAATGCCTGCTGTTTCAGTTATGCTTGGCATTCCAAGATCAAGCAGACACGCTGGACTCTCTCGCGTCCCTGAAATGGAGCAATCTAAGTCCGAAGACAGAATCGAAGTTGACAAGTTCAAAGTAAGCACTGGCGCGATTGCTCGAAAGAGACTTGAAGACGAAGACCTTTCAATTGAGGCGTCAAAGAAATCGACTGACAAGCTCGAACCTGCTCTGCGCACAATTGTCGAATCCAAAGCAGATTCGCCGGTTATGGTGGAAATCTGGTTGAAAGCTACCAAATCTGCGAACCTAGCCAAACTCAAGAAGCTAGGCATAAAGATACGGCAAGTACGCAAGCATTCTGTCGTTGCTGAGCTTTCGTCGAAACAACTGATTGGCTTAACTCAATTAGATGAGGTAATCAAGGTCAAAATCTGCAGCTCGAACCAGCGTTAATTCACCGGCAGCAAATTGGAAGCGGAAGGCAATCTAGAAACGATTGCCTTCTGCGTTTCATCATCCATTTACCGGGATGTAAACATCGACCTCTCCCGACTCTGTCACGGGATCGAAGCGTTCATCATAGAGTTCGAAATCCGGCGCTTCCCGATAGAGATTTCTATGCTCGGGGATCCAAGTACTCCAAATGTACTTGATCGTAAGCGGAAAGTCTTTGATTGAACCTTTGTGAGTAAACACCGCATAACGACCTGGCGCTATATCGAACCGAACCAGGCCCTGTGAGAGGTACTCACCCTGTGGTGCTTTTACTGCAGCCAAGTAAACAAATACATCTCCGGGTTTCTTTGGAATTTGAGGATGGTCGGAGATGCAAATCCCAAAAGCATGCAACGCGTCAAGCCTATTCTCATGACACCTTTTGACAAACTTCTCCCACAGCAATGGAATCCCATCCGTGGTTTCCGGAGTGAATCCGGCTCCCATTCCAACGACGCTCTGTCCAGGAAAGGAAACAAACTTTGGTTCCATTGTCAATCCTGCTTGCAAATGAGTAATTGCCTCGGGGGTCAATTTTGGTTTCTCCATAGCGAACAGCCCTCCATACTTTCGGTACTGCCCAGGAGTCGAGCCGAAAAGAGCTTTGAATGCTCTAGTGAAAGACTCCTGTGATTCGAATCCGGCTTCAGTGGCAATAACACTCAGAGTTGCATTTGACTTATTAAGTCTCTGGGCAGCTCTCGAAAGACGTCTGCGACGTTTGTAAGCAGTTATGGACTCACCAACGAGACTGACGAACATACGATGAAAATGAAACTCCGAGAATCCGACCATTGAGGCCACCACCCCTGGAGTCAGTGCTTCGTCCAGATGATGCTCAATGTAATCGACGGCGATCTGAACCGCCTGCAAACCACTTAATTCAGACATGCATGAGATTGTAATGGTCTTGACCGCCATTATTTTGACATTTTCTGCTCTAATGCATTCGCTGATCAGAAATATGCAAAACGGCCCAGTCCCTCCGGAATTTTTACGTTTCCTTGACGCCCTTCCAAGTAATGATGTAGAAGGCAAACAAAGAAAGAACCAGTCCAAAGTGACTAAAGGAGACAAAACCAAAGAGGAACTCGACAGGACCGACATCTGTCAAAAAACAAATCAAGGTCTTGAGGACCATTAGATAAAGCAATTATGGAATGGTTGAGTGGCGAAGATAGCATTATTCCGCGTCAGTCCCACCACTTGCCGCGATGACATGCAACTACCTGCTCCCCGAATTCTATTGTTGTTTGAATTGACCTTTCTAATCGTCCGCAAGGTAAGAGTCGTTCGGGACCAGGAGCCCGGGCGGCTCTCATTTTAGGCTCCAAATCCACATTAAGCGCGATTTAGCAATTCGTCAGAGCAAGTTCTGCCAGCCGGTCAGGGTTCATTAAGCAGATCTTCGGCGCGATCCTGTTATCCAGTTCAAGCAGACGGGCACATCCGAGATAACTCCTGGACAATCTGTGACTTTACCGGTGAATCGGGGTCGGTTCGCCTGCGTGGTTGCGCCTCAGGCAAGACACAGATTTCTAACGACATAATCCGCCAGGAGGAAGATCTAATGGCAATTGCACGCAATCTCTGCCCTAAGCCAATAGGATCGTTTAAGCGCGCGTGTTATCGTTTGCTTCTTTCTTCCAGCTTCGCTCTGAGCCTATCGCTGACATTAAGTCTCACTGGTGCCATGGCTGGTTCTGGCGGTATGGGCTTGCAGGGAGTCAACATTTCCGGCGCCGAATGGGCCGAGCAAAAGCAGCCCGGTACGTTCATGGTCGATTACATCTTTCCGACTGCTGCGGAGCTGGATTATTTCTCTTCCAAAGGAATGAAAGTCATTCGAGTGCCGTTCAACTGGGAGCGAATGCAGCCATCAGCGAACGGCAATCTTGATACCACATACTTGGGACGATTAGATACCGTTGTATCCGGCGCCACTGCACGAGGGATGTACGTCGTACTCGACTTGCACAACTATGGCGCCTATAGAAACGTGACAATCGGTACGCCGGGTGGTCAACCTAATTCTGTGCTTGCCAATTTTTGGACACAGATGGCAAATCATTACAAAAGTAACCCCAAAGTAATATTCGGGATCATGAACGAGCCGGTTGGTCCCAACATGACCTCCACAACCTGGCTAGCTTCTGCTCAGGCAGCGGTGAATGCTATCCGGACAGCAGGAGCAAATCAACTCATTTTAGTACCCTCTACATATTGGGGTCACCCCGTCAACTTCGTTGAACTAAACGCAGCAGTGATGATAAATATCACGGATCCTGTCAACAACTTTTCTTATGATGTACACCAATATCTTGATTTTGACGGATCTGGTTCACACACGGACGTTCTCAACCCAACCGACGCCGTGGCTACTCTGAATGGATTCACCGCGTGGTTAAAATCTCACAACCGAACAGGTTTCCTGAGTGAGATCGGGGTACCGTCAAGCGCCGCGGCACAAGCCTCCCTAGCCGCAATGCTGCAATACATGCATGCAAATAAGGCGCAATGGGATGGTTATACATACTGGTCAGCCGGGCCATGGTGGCAGTCCTATGTTTTTGGAGTCGAGCCGGTTAACGGGAACGATACTCCCCAGATGACCACGCTCATTAACAATTTGGGCTCAACGCCACCTCCTCCGCCGCCACCGCCACCTCCTCCTCCTCCGCCACCTCCTCCGGCGCCACCACCGCCGCCTCCTCCACCTCCTCCTCCGGCG
>JADMIO011153595.1_pt1 | contig 45317 bp, 45 predicted proteins | sample 8958161 | NCBI WGS metagenome assembly JADMIO01 (sample SAMN16585339, study PRJNA669376) | soil metagenome | isolation source: Crop rotation soil | place: USA: Cullars Rotation, Alabama | collected 2011
GCGACTTCAAGTCACGTGAATTCCAAGCTTCGGATCCCACTGTGCTGGAAAGTGGTCGATGACGATGGCCGGCGGCACGACGTCGCGGGCGAGGTCTTGCGCGTCGCGCCGCTGCCGGGCTTCCGCGGCGGGCACGCGACCATGCTCTGCGAAGGCGTCACCCGGGCCCGCTACGGCGATCGCGACGGCTTCGGGTTGACGGGCTACCTGCACCGGCTCGACGCGGACGGCAATCCGCTCGAGCCGGTGACTTGACGGCGGCCGCGCGCGGCTGCCGGCGGCCGGCCACGGTGATCGCCGCGGCGCACGCCGTCATTCGGCCGCGAGCCGTGCATCGAGCGCGGCGAACAGATCGGCGAAGCGGTCGACCGGCGGGTTGATCGCGCCGCCGGCGAGCGCGGCGAGGCCGGAGTTGGAGATGGTGGCGGCGACCAGCCAGGGCTGCGTCCGGGCCGCGTCGCGCGCCGTGCGGTAGTCGCTCGCCGCGGCCGTGCCGCCGAGCGCGTCGAGACCGAGCAGGCCGGCATGCGCGAGCTGGGTGAGCTTCGCCGACCACGGCTCGATCTCGGCGAGCAGCTGCGCGTCGTCGACGGTGGCGACGAGGTCCGCCTGGTTCGCCTGCAGCGCTTCGAGATAGGTGCGCAGAGAGTCGAGCGCGTCCGGCGCGCCACCGGCGTCGAACGCGGCGCCGATGCGGCGCCCGAGCTCCTCGGCCTCGGTCGCTCCGGCCAGCACCGGGTGGCCGCGGTGCTGCTCCGCGAACAGCCGCAGCGCGTCCGCGCCGCGCCCGCCGACGTCGGCGATTGCCGCGCTCCAGGCACGCTCGGGGTCATAGCCCGCGGGATCCGCGAGGTAGCTCGCGGCGGTCGCGACCGAGATCAGGCTCGCCGCCGGCTGTGTCATCAAGTTCAGCACGATCCCGTCGACGGCCTGGCCGAGGTCCGCCGCGCGCCCGAGGTAGGGGCCGAGGAAGATCTCGCTGCTGATCGCGTCGTTGGCCGGGAAGTTGTCCCACACCACCAGCGGACGGTCTCCCGCGAACTCGCGGAAGGCCTGCGCGTCGGCGCGCGTCAAGCGCGCCGAGAACACGCCCGGACCCGTCCACATGATCGGCAGCTCCGGCCGCACCAGCGCGGCGAAGGCGTCGTAGTAGACCTGCGGCGGCAGCGGTGACAGCGCGGCGAACAGGCCGCGGTCGGCGCGCAGGTCGTCGGCGAGCCCGGTGTAGACGTGGCTGATGAACCACAGGTCGGTGTCGCCGCCGAAGCTCGCCACCAGCGCGGCAACGCGCTCGGTGAGGCTCGCCTGGAGCTGCGGATCGAGCGCGGTCGAGGTCGGGTCGAGCAGATCGTCGAACAGCAGCGCGAAGCCGCTGACGCCGTGCTCGTGCATGCTGCGCAGCTTCGCGGCGAGGCGATCGAAGTCGGCCGGATCGTTCTGGTCGTAGGTGATGCCCGGGGCGATCGCGAAGTAGAAGCGGACGCCGCTCTCGTCGCCGACGTGCACCAGCTCGCCGAATTCTTCGAGCTGCGCCTCCGGGTAGGGTGTGCGCCACTGGTCGCGGTGCAGCGGGTCGTTCTTCGGCGCGTAGACGTAGGCGTTCATGCCGCGCTCGCCGATGAAGCGGATGATGCGTGCGCGGGTCGCGAAGTCGTAGGGCTGTCCGTAGAAGCCCTCGATCACGCCGCGGTGCGCGAACGGCGCGTCGGCCTGACCGGCGTCGCGGTCGCCGCAGCCGACGGCGGCGAGAACCAGCAAGGCGAGCGGCCAGACGACTCTGCGGCGGCGAGGTGGCATTCGCTGCCACTAGCACGACCCGCGCGGCGAAGGGGAGCCGACGCGGCGCGCCGGCGCCGTTCGCATTCGACCCCGCGCGAACGGAGCCGAGGCCGTCACCCCACTCAGTCGCCCAGGTCGCGGCGCAGCCGCTTCTTCGCCGCGCGCGCGTGCTTGTCGTCGAGGCGGCGCTCGACCGCGCCACGCGACGGCCGCGTCTTGCGACGTGGGCGCGGCGGCGTGGCGACCGCGTCCAGCATCGCGTCGAGCTTGGCCAGGCAGTCGGCGACGTTGCGTCCCTGATCGCGATGACGATCGCTGGTCAGGACCAGCTCGCCGCCAACCGTGATGCGTGTCGCGAAGCGCTCGGCGAAGCGCGCACGGACGTCGGCGGGCAACGCCCGCGACGCCAGCACCGGCCAGCGCAGCACGGCCTTGGTGCTCACCTTGTTGACGTTCTGCCCACCGGCGCCGGAGCTGCGCACGAAGCGGATCGTCAGCTCGCGTGCCGGAACGCGCAGCCGCGCTGCAGGCGGGTGCGGCGCGGGCATCTCAGGCCGCCGCGGCGACATCGTCGCGCGGCGCGCGCAGCACGATCTCGGTGATCTCGGCGGGCGCCCCGAGCCGCATCGGCGGTCCCCAGAACCCGGTGCCGCGGCTCACGAAGAGCTGCGCCTCGTCCTGACGGTAGTGGCCGGCCACGAACTTGACGACCAGCCGGACGAAGTAGCCGAAGGGCCAGATCTGCCCGCCGTGCGTGTGCCCGGAAACCTGCAGATCGACGCCGAGCGGCGCCGCGGTCTTGAACGTCGACGGGTCGTGCGCCAGCAGGACGACGGCCCGGTCGGTGTCGCGGCCGGCGAAGGCGCGCGCGACGTCCTCGCCGTGTCCTGGTCCGAACAGATAGCCGCGGTGGTCGTCGACCCCGGCCAGATCGAAGACCGCGTCGCCGCGGCGGATCTCGACGCGCTCGTTGCGCAGCGCGCGCATCCCCAGCGTGCGCACGACCTCGAGCCAGGGGTCGGCGCCCGAGTAGTAGTCGTGGTTGCCGGTGACGAAGAAGACGCCGTGCTCGGCGCGCAGCGCGGCGAACGGCGCCACCTCGTCTTCGAGGTGCTTGACGCTGCCGTCGACCAGGTCGCCGGTGACGGCGATCAGGTCGGGCGCGAGCGCGTTGACGCGCTCGGTCACGGCCTGCGCGAAGCGACGATCGAGCAGCGCGCCGATGTGGATGTCGCTGATCTGCACGATGCGGAAGCCGTCGAGGGCGCGCGGCCAGCGTGCCAGGTGGATCTCGACGCGCTCGAGCCGTGGCTTGCGCAGTCCACCGGCCAGGGCCAGGCCGCCGAGAAGCAGAGCTGTCAGTGTCACCACCGTCGCACGGGCCACGGCGGCCGTGGTCGGACCGCTCGGACCGGAGCTCGCGAACGCGGCGCTCGCGAACGCGTAGACGATCTCCGACAGGCCGAGGCCCAGCATCAGATAGAAGGCGAAGCCGAGCCACACGGACGCGGGCCAGATGACGAAGCGCGCGTGGCGCGTCGGCAGGTGCCGCTCGGCGAGCGGCTGCAGCAGCACCGCCACCGCGAGCAGCGCGATCGCGAGGATCGCCGCCGTGCCGGCGAGCCCGCCGAGTCCCGGCTCGAGCACCAGGCGGCGCACCATGTAGAGGTGCCCCGCGAACCAGACAGAGAGCACCACCACGGCGTAGACGACGAAGACGGCGATTCTCTGCATGGCGCGGCATCGCCCGCGACCGCGGCGGTCGTGGCGATGCCGGGAGGGTAAGCCTTGCCGTGCGCTCGGTCCAGGGCGCGCCGCCGTCAGCCGCGCGACGTGCCGAGCACGTCCTGTCCGGCCAGCGCGCGCCCGGGCAGCGCCCGCTCCGGTCCTGGCCGCGCGCGCACCGCCGCGTCTCGCGCCGGGACCGGCGGGCAAGCAGGTGCTGCGTCGGCGTCGATGCCCTCGAGGTAGAACAGCTGGTTCACCGAGGTGCCGAGCGCGTGCGCGATGCGCAGCGCGGTCACCAGGGTCGGCTTCACGCGGCCGTTCTTGATGCGGTTCAGGTGCCCCTGGTCGAGGCGGGCCACCATTGCGACCTCTCCCTCGGCGAGGCCGCGGTCGTGCAGGATCCGGTTGAGCCGATTGCGTAGGACCATCATCCCCTCCCTTCCCCGAGCGCGCGACGGAGCGTGGCGCGCTCGGGCTCGTAGAGCAGGGTGGACGCGGCCCCGTAAGTGACGAGGCGAGTATTCGCGTGGGGCCGAGCGTACGATCCGTTGCCACGGATGGATGAATTGTCTCCATCGGATTCTGAGTTGACAGGATGCGCGATGCGTCCTTAGGGTCGCGCGCGCCATGTCGATCCGCTTCGCGATCCTCGGACTGCTCGCCGCCGAGCCGCTGCACGGCTACGCGATCCAGACGGCGCTGGAGGAGCACTTCCGTGATCTCTGCGAGCCGAGCTACGGCGAGGTGTATCGCGCGCTCGCCGCGCTGACGCGCGACGGGCTGGTCGCGCCGGCCTCGCAGCGGATCGGCAACCGGCCGCGGCGCAAGGTGTACAGCTTGACCGTCGCGGGCCGTACGGCGCTGCAGCGCTGGCTGCTCGGCACGCCGCGCCGCAGCCGCGACGATACGTGGCTACGCCTGCTGGTCGCCGAGCGCGTCGCTCCCGAACTGCTGCTGCGCCTCCTCGACGTCCTCGTCGCCGGCAATCGTGCGGACCTGGCCGACCTCGAGAGCCTGCAGCGCACGGACCTCGTGGCCCGTAGCTTCGCCGATCTCGTCCGGGCGCTGCGCCGCGCGAGCGACATCCGGCACGCACGCGCACGATGCGACGCGCTCGATCTCTGCCGGCAGGTGATCGCGGCTCGTCGCGCCGGCGCGACGCTTGCGGAGCTGGCGCACCGGCTGGCCGGCGAGCGAGGCGAGGCTCCGGCAGCGCAGGGCGATCGGCCGCGGTCGATGGTCGATCCGGGGCGGCGTTCGCAGTGACCGGCTCTTCGCCGACAGGAGGAGGCAACCGTGAACCGCAGTGGTGCCCATCGGCGAGGGCGGCCTCGTCGCCTGCGGCCTCCCGGACAGCTAGGCGCGCGCCGTGAGCGCCGCGTCGCGTAGCACGCGCGCGCTCGGCCGCAGGTTGCGCGCGCGATCGAAGAGCCCGAACGCGACGTCGTAGCCGAGCAGCCACTCGTAGTTGTCGACGCCGGTCCAGTGGAAGAAGCCGCGCAGGTCGATGCCGCGCGCGAGCGCGTCGGCGGCGATCGCGAGCCCGTCGCGCAGGTAGGCGGCGCGCTGCGCATCGTCGTCGGTGCCGATGCCGTACTCGGAGATCAGCAGTGGCGTCCGCGGAAGCTCCGCATGCAGTCGCTCGAGGACCAGGCGGAGGCCGTCGGCGTGGATGGCGTAGCCGAGCGGCGAGCGCGCAGCGTCCTCGGGATGCGGTACCACGCGGCCACCGCGCACGGCCATCGTGAAGTAGTACGAGAATCCGATCAGGTCGACGTTACCGGCGAGGTCGGGCCGCTCGATCGGCTTGCGTCGCGGCACCGCGAGCACGCCGTCGCGCTGCAGGCCGAGCCAGCTCCGCCAGTTGCAAGCATCGACGAAGTCGGCGAGCTCGGACGGTCCGTCGTCGATGCGCACCAGCGGCGAGAGAGAGTGCACCGACGCGACCGGCAGACCCGTCTGGCGCAGCCGCGCGCTCGCCTCTGCCGCGGCGAGCTCGATCGCTTCCAGCGCCTCGAGGTAGCGCTCGGTATCGCTCTCGCCCGGCGGAAAGCCGATGCCGCGCCAGCCGAGCAACGCGTACGCGTTGGGCTCGTTGACCGGCTTCCAGCCGCCGGCGAGGTCGCCGAAGCGCTCGGCGATGCGCTCGACGTGCCGCAGCCAGGGTCCGGTACGGTTCGCTGCTGCGAGGAAGCCGCCCGACGTCGCGAACCAGTCGGGCAGGGTGAAGTGGTGCAGGCAGATCCAAGGCGTGACGCCGCAGTCGCGCGCCGCCGCGAGGACGCGGCGGTAGTGCGCGATCGCCGACTCGTCGACGCGACCCGCCTCCGGCTCGATGCGTGCCCAGTCGATCGACAGGCGATGGTGCGTCAAGCCGAGGTCGCGCAGGGCGGCGAAATCGTCGCGGTAGCGCGTCGCGAAGCCGTTGCCGTCACCGGACCGCGGCGCCCGACCGGCCTTCTCCCAGGCGAGCCAGTCGGAGTGCGGAGAGGCACCCTCGGATTGCGTCGCGGAGGCGCCGGTGCCCCAGAAGAATCCTTCGGGCCATGGCATCGTGTCAGCGCCTCGGTGGCGGAGCGACAGCTACTGAACCACGCCCGGCATGCGCAGGCTGAAGCGCGGGATGTCGGCCTTGAAGACGCCGCCCTTGCCGTCGTGCATCTCGTAGGTGCCTTCCATGGTGCCGACCGGTGTCGCGATGACGGCGCCGCTGGTGTAGCGGTGCGCGTCGCCGGGATCGAGCACCGGCTGCTCGCCGACCACGCCCGGACCCTCGACCTCCTCGACCTTGCCGTTGCCGTCGGTGATGATCCAGTGCCGCCGGCGCAGCTGGACCCGCGGTGCGCTCTCGTTCGCGATGGTCACGAAGTAGGCGAACGCGAAACGGTTCTCCTCGGGCGAAGAGTGTTCTTCCAGGTAGGTCGACTCGACCGTCACCCGGACGCCTTCGGTCAGCGCGGTTGGCATCACCCTGCGTCGATAGCAATCCGTCAGCAGAGAGTTCAATACGCTGTTTGCATGCGCGCGCGTGGGACCGCTATCGACACGGGCGTTCCGCGAAGACACCGAGGAGAGCCCGATGGCCGACGAGTACAAGGCGCCGCTACCGACCACCACCCCCGATTCGAAGCCGCACTGGGACGGGCTCAGGGCGCATCGCCTGGAGATCCAGCGCTGCAAGGACTGCGGCAGCGCCTACTTCTACCCGCGCGACATCTGTCCAGGCTGCCTGTCGGCCAACGTCGAGTGGTTCACCGCCAGCGGCCGGGGCAAGCTGCACACCTTCTCGATCGTCTACCGGCCGCTGAAGAATCCGCCGCTGCCGGCGCCGTACGTGCTCGCGGTCGTCGAGCTCGAGGAAGGGCCGCGCATGATGACCAACCTGGTCGGCGTCGAGGCGGACCCGGCCAAGCTCCGCTGCGACATGCCCGTGGTCATCGACTACGCCGACGTGACCGCCGAGGTCACGCTGCCGCGCTTCCGTCCCGCCGCCTGAGCCACGACGCACGAGGAACTGAGATGGCACTCGAGAAGCTTCACGCACAGCGCGGCACGATCGCGATCGTCGGCGCCGCGGAGTCGGATCAGGTCGGCAGGCTGCCCGGCAAGTCGGCGCTCGCGCTGCACGCCGAGGGCGCGCGCAACGCGCTCGCCGACGCCGGCCTGACCGCGAAGGACGTCGACGCGGTGCTGTCGACGGGGCGTCAAACGGCCAACGACGTGCCCGAGTACCTCGGCATCCGGCCACGCTACATCGACAACACGCAGATGGGCGGCTGCTCGTTCATCGCGCACCTGCAGCACGCGCTCGGCATCATCAACGCGGGCGTCGCCGAGGTGGTGCTGATCACGCACGGCGAGAGCGGCTACTCGCGCCTCGGCATGGGCAGCGGCGATCGCTTCGCACCCGACACCCCGCCGGGCCAGTACGAGATGCCATTCGGCATCGGCGGTCCGGCGACGCGCTACGCGCTCGCGGCGGTACGTCACATGCACGAGTACGGCACCACCAAGGAGCAGCTCGCGCAGGTCGCGGTCGCGACCCGGGCATGGGCGGCGCTCAATCCGCGCGCGGCGATGCGCGATCCGATCACCGTCGCCGACGTGCTCGCGTCGAAGCAGATCGCGTGGCCCTTCAACCTGCTCGACTGCTGTCTGGTCACGGACGGCGGCGGCGCGCTGGTCGTGACGTCCGCGGAGCGGGCCAGGAGCTGCGCGCAGAAGCCGGTCTACGTGCTCGGCACCGGTGAAGCGACCTGCCACTCGATCATCAGCCAGATGCCGCGCTTCGCGATCTGGGATGCCGCGGTGATGGCGGGCGAGCGCGCCTGGGCGATGTCCGGTGTCAAGCATAGCGAGATCGACCTGACGATGATCTACGACGCCTTCACCATCGTGCCGATCCTCGGCCTCGAGGCGCTCGGCTTCTGCAAGCCCGGCGAGGGCGGCCCGTTCGTCGCCGACGGCAGGACCGGCCCTGGCGGCAGCTTCCCGATGAACACCAACGGCGGCGGTCTCTCGTACACGCACACCGGCATGTACGGCATGTTCCTGCTCGTCGAGGCCGTCAAGCAGCTGCGCGGCGAATGCGGCGATCGTCAGGTGAAGGGCGCGAAGACGGCGATGTGTCACGGCACCGGCGGCATCCTGTCGGCGTCGGCGACGGCGATCCTGTCGACCGAACGTTGAGCGTACCCCCGCGTGACCGCGCGTCGCGCGACACCACCGTCCGGCTCGAGCAGATCGTCTCGGGCGGACAGACCGGCGTCGATCGCGCGGCGCTCGACGTCGCGCTCGAGCTCGGCATCTCGTGCGGCGGCTGGTGTCCGCGCGGGCGCCTCGCCGAGGACGGGAGAATTGCCGAGCGCTATCCGCTGCGCGAGACGCGTAGCGCCCGCTACGCGCGGCGCACCCTGTGGAACGTGCGCGACTCGGATGCGACCTTGATCCTCGCGCGCGGCGATCTCGGCGGCGGCACCGCGTACACCGCACGTGCCGCGCAGGACCTCGAGCGCCCGCTGCTCGTCCTGGCGCCGGACGTCGTACACGTCGCGCGCGCGATCGAGTGGCTGCGCGGCAACCTGGTGACCGTGCTGAACGTCGCCGGCCCGCGCGAGAGCGGCTCGCCGGGCAGCTACGCCGCGGCGCGGCTGTTCCTGAGCGCGCTGCTCCGCGCGCTGCGTGCGCAGGGCATGCTGCGCGACGCTTGACGGGTGCTCGCGCCCCCGGCGGTGGTCAGGCCGAGCGCCCGTCCGGCGTGACGAGATCGCCGAGCACGCGCAGCGCGCGTGCGATGCGCGGGCCGTGCCAGAAAGGCAGCGTGCCGTCGACGACGTGGACCCGGCCCGCGCGGACGGCGCGCGTTTCCACCAGCGGCCCGCGGGCGAGATCCTCGGCGTCGGCGGCGGCGAAGCGGTACGGCTCGTCGGGCAGCAGGATCAACTCGGGGTCGAGCGCGGCGACGTCCGCGAGCGTGATCCGCGGGTAGCGCTCGGCCGCGTCCGCGAAGACGTTCGCGATGCCGGCGCAGGCGAGCAGATCGTGCGCGTAGGTGTCGCGCGACAGCGTCATCCAGGGATCCTTCCAGACCGCGATGAAGCCGCGCAGCGGCGCGCGCGCGTGGCGCGCAGCGGCGTGCGCGAGCGCGTCCTCGATCGGTGCGACCACCGCGTCGAGCGCGGCCGGTGCGGCGCCGAGGCGCGCCAGCCGCCGCAGGTGCTCGATCGCCTCGGCGACCGTGCGCGGATAGTCGACCCACACCGCGAGGCCGCGCTCACGCAGTCGGCGCACGTCGATCTCGCGATTCTCCTCCAGGTTTGCCAGCACGAGGTCGGGAGCGAGCGCCACGATCGCCGCGCAATCAGGGTTCTTGGTGCCGCGCACCCGCGCGACGCGTGCCGGCAGATCGCGCGGGTGGATGCACCACTCGGTGACCCCGACGACGCGGTCGCCGAGCCCGAGCGCGAACAGGCTCTCGGTGACGCTCGGCACCAGGGACACGATGCGCGTGGCGCAGGCGGGGACCGCGACCGCGACGCCCGAGGCGTCGACGCCGCTGGCACCGGGCGCGAAGGTGTCGATCGGGCTCGGCATCTGCCAAGAGGGTAGCAATGGAGAACGATGCGCGGGAAGCTCGCCCCGAGAGGACCGCGCCGCGCGAGGTGCCACGGCAGTCGACCACGGCCGGTCGCGTCGCCGCGGGGTGGTGATCTGGGCGGTCATCAGCCACGAGGAGACCACGTCATGTCGCGAGGACACGAGGAACGGCTCGCCGCGCTCGGCATCGAGCTGCCGGCGCCCAGCAAGCCGGTCGCGAACTATCTTTCCTGCAAGCGCAGCGGCGATCTGCTCTTCGTCGGCGGTCACGGCCCGACCAGCGCGAGCGGCGTCGTGCGCGGCAAGGTCGGTGGGTCGCTCAGCGCCGCGCAGGGCAAGGACGCCGCGCGCCTGACCGCGCTGTCGCTGCTCGCCACGGTGCGCGACGCGCTCGGCTCGCTCGACCAGGTGCGTCAGGTGGTCAAGGTCTTCGGCATGGTGAACTGCGCGCCCGGCTTCAACCGTACGCCGGAGGTGATCGACGGCTGCTCCGACCTGCTGGTCGCCGTGTTCGGTGATGCGGGACGCCATACCCGCTCGGCCGTCGGCATGGCGGAGCTGCCGTTCGACATCGCGGTCGAGATCGAGCTGATCCTCGAGGTCGACTGAGGTGGTGCGCGCACGGTGCCAGCAGGCGTCATGAGCGAACCGGACGGGCTGCAGGCGCGCTTTCGCGCCCGCTTCGGCGGCGCGGGCCGTCTGTATCGCGCGCCCGGCCGCGTCAATCTGATCGGCGAGCACACCGACTACAACGACGGCTTCGTGCTGCCGGCGGCGATCGATCTCGACGCATGGGTGGCGGCGGCGCCGCGCGACGACCGCACGGTGCGCGTGTACGCGGCCGCTCTCGAGGCCGGGTGTGAATTCTCCCTCGACGAGGCGGCGCCGCGCCCGGCGCGCAACTGGACCGACTATCCGCGCGGCGTGGCGCTGGCGCTCGAGCGCGCCGGCCACCGCCTGCGTGGCGCGGACCTGCTGCTCGAGAGCGCCGTGCCGATCGGTGCCGGCCTGAGCTCGTCCGCAGCGCTCGAGGTGGCGATCGCCTGGGCGCTGCTCGACCTCGCCGACGTCGCGGCCGATCCGCTCGACGTCGCGCGCCTCTGCCAGCGTGCCGAGAACGACTTCGTCGGCACGCGCTGCGGCATCATGGACCAGTTCGCAGCCTGCCACGGGCGGGCGGGCAGCGCGCTGCTGCTCGACTGCCGCTCGCTCGCGGCGCGCCGCGTCGCGCTGCCCGCCGGGCTCGCGATCCTGGTCTGCGACAGCACGGTCAAGCACTCCCTGGCCGACGGCGCCTACAATCGGCGTCGCGCCGAATGCGAGACAGGCGTGCGCATCCTCGCGCGCTCGCTGCCCGGGATTCGCGCGCTGCGCGACGTCGCCAGCGACGACCTCGAGGCGCGCCGTGCCGAGCTCCCCGAAGAGGTCTACCGGCGCTGCCGGCACGTGATCACCGAGTGCGAGCGCGTCCACGCCGCCGTCACTGCCCTCGAGGCTGGCGATCTGGCCGGCGTCGGTCGCTTGCTCTGCGCCTCGCACAAGAGCCTGCGCGACGACTACGAGGTGAGCTGTCCCGAGCTCGACACGCTGGTCGATACCGCGCTTGCGCAGCGCGGCGTCTATGGCAGCCGCATGATGGGCGGCGGCTTCGGCGGCTCGACGATCACGCTGGCACGACCCGACGCGGCCGGCGAGCTCAGGGTCGCGCTCGGCGAGCGTTTCGAGCGCACGTACGGCAAGCGGCCGTGGATGCGCGTCTGCCAGACGGCCGATGGCGTAGAACGCACGCGCTAGCAGGCGCGCCACACGGCTGACGAGAAGCTGCCGTCAGTGTCAGAATTTCGCCGCCGACGTCTTGCGCTCGCACCGGCGATTGGAGGAAAAGGCCTTGCAGCAGGGGACTCGCCGGTGGTCCGGCACTTGCTCCACCAGCGAGCGTCGCGACCGAGCCGGAAAATGGGCGGTGGAGGTGCGCGGCGATGGAGACGAGACTCATGCGCAAAGCAAGCCGGACCTGGTCGATCTTCGTACGTCGCTGGACGCGTGGCACTGGCCCGTTGCTCGGCCGTGCGGTTCTCCTCGGCGCCGCGTTCCTGCTGGGAATGGTCGCGCTGTAAAGCTCCAACGAGGGGACGCCGTCCCCTCGCCTCGCCCCATCGGGCAACCCGACGGGGCCCCACGGTCGTCGCCGAGCGGGCACTGCTCCGCTCCTCGAGGATTCCAAACCCCGCTCGCCTCGCTTCGCGCGGAGTCGCGTCGCGAAGCTCGAGTCAGCCGTCAGCCGGCGCGGCTCGGTCGATGCCCTCGCGTCCCCGTATTGCCTAACGGGTGGACGCTCGTATCGTGAAAGGTGCAACCACATTCACGATGCGATGGCGGTGTCCATGGCGACGCCGCGCCAGGAGGAGCAGATGACCAAGTACAGCCTCCCAGAGCTTCCCTACGACTACTCGGCCCTCGAGCCGCACTACTCGGCAGAGCAGCTCAAGCTGCACCACGACAAGCACCACGCCGCGTACGTCACCGGCGCCAACGGCACGCTCGAAAAGCTGGGCCAGGCGCGCGAGAAGAGCGACTACGCGACCATCAACCAGCTGGAAAAGAACCTCGCGTTCCACATCTCGGGTCACGTCCTGCACTCGCTGCTGTGGCGCAACATGAGCCCCAAGGGCGGCGGCGAGCCGGACGGCGAGCTGGGGGCGGCGGTCAAGGAGTACTTCGGCTCGTTCGCGGGCTTGAAGGGCCAGCTCAGCGAAGCCTGCCTGAACGCGCAGGGGTCGGGCTGGGGGACGCTCGCCTGGGAGCCGCTCGCCCGGCGCCTGGTCGTCGAGCAGGTCTACGACCACCAGGGCAACATCGGCAACGGCACGGTGCCGATCATGGTGATCGACATGTGGGAGCACGCCTACTACGCGCAGTACCGCAACGAGAAGGCGAAGTGGGTCGACGCCTACTGGAAGGTCATTAACTGGCCGGACGTGGTCGAGCGCTTCGCCAAGGTGCGCAAGCTCGATCTCTCGCTGGGCTGAGGGCGCCGCGGGCGCGCGCTCGCACGCGCGCCCGCAGCAGGGTCAGATCTGCAGAGCCCCGGTACGGATCAGGTACGCGAGGCGCGCGCGCTGCTCGGGCTCGAGCAACGCGTGCAGCTTGCCGAGCGCCGTCACGACCGCGTCACGCAGCCGGGTCGCGCTCTGCACGCGCAGATTCGCGCTTTCGAACGCACGATTGCGGTCGAAGGTCTGCTCGCCGAGCGCATCGGCGAACGTGCCGAGGCTGCGCCGGCGATCGACCTCGGCCTGCGCGCGCTCGGTCTTGAGCTCGTCGAGGATGCGGGCGAGCTCGCTCACCTGCGCGTCGTCGAGCCGCAGCTTGTAGGCGAGGAAGCGGAGCGGCCGCCGCACGCCGAACTCGCCACCATCGTCGCCCGCGAAGCGGTGCGCCGCCCACGGGCCGCGCTCGGCGCGCTCGCGCCAGCGCTCGCCTTCGCCGTGACCGTGCTCGCGACCGTGGCCGTGGCCGAAGTGCGACGCGCAGCCGGCGAACGCTGCTTCCTCCGCTCCGCCGTGGCGAAGCTTCCACCAGTACATCCAACCTGGGTGCATGATCTCCTCCTCGCCGGGGCAATCGCGCCCGGCGGGCTCTGAACCGCGTGGGCGACATGCCGCACGCTGACTCGAGCGATGCGCCGGCGGACGCGCAGAGTCAACCGTTGGTCGGTGGACAGCGCGCGATCCCGGGCGATAGACAGCCGCAGTGGCGCAGCTGCGTATCCTGACCCTCAACTGCTGGAACGTGTCGCCGCCCTACGAGTCGCGGGTCGCGCTGATCCGCGCCGGGATCGCGGCGCTCGCACCCGACGTGATCGGGCTGCAGGAGATCATCGTCCGGCGCGACGGCTTCGACATGGGCGCCGAGATCCTGCACGACCTGGGCTACGCGTCCGTGTTCGGTGCCGCGTTCCGCTGGAACGAGGACGCCAACAACCTGCCGTGCGAGGACGACGGTGACGCCTTCGGCAACCTGATCGCGAGCCGCTTTCCGATCGAGCACAGCACCGTTCACCAGCTGCCGGGGAGCGAGAGCGGCGAGCGCCGCAGCGTGGTCGCGGCGCATCTCACGACGCCGTCGGGCCGGCTCGCGTTCCTCACCACGCACTTCAACTGGAAGATGCATCACGGCTACGTGCGCGAGCGTCAAGCACTGGCGCTCGCCGCGCTCGCTCGGCAGTGGGCGAGCACCGCGGAGCTGCCGGTGGTCGTCACCGGCGACCTCAACGCCGAGCCCGATTCGGCGGAGATCCGCTATCTCTGCGGCCTGCAATCGCTGGCCGGCGCGAGCACCTATCTGCAGGACGCCTGGCGGGTCGCCGGCGATGGCGGACCCGGCAACAGCTGGGACAACGGCAACTGTTACGCCGCGCTGGCCTTCGAGCCCAGCCGGCGGATCGACTACGTGCTCGTGGGTCCGCCGGACGCGCTCGGGCGCGGCGTCGTCGCGTCGGCGCGACTCGCGCTCGCCGAGCCGCGCGACGGCGTGTTCGCGAGCGACCACTTCGGCGTCGTGGTCGACGTCCGCATCTGACCGCCGCGCGTCGCGACGGCGCCGGGGCCGAGTCTACGCGGCCGCCACCAGCTGGCGCAGCACGTAGGGCAGGATGCCGCCGTGCTGGTAGTACTCGATCTCGATCGGCGTATCGATGCGCACCACGACCTGGACCTGGTCGGTCGTGCCGTTCGCACGGTGGATGACCAGCGTGACCTCCTGGCGCGGCTTGAAGCCGGGCTTCTCGAGGCCGAGCACGTCGAAGGTCTCGGTGCCGTCGAGGCCGAGCGTGGCGACGCTCGCTCCGTCCTTGAACTGGCAGGGCAGCACGCCCATGCCGACCAGATTGCTGCGGTGGATGCGCTCGAAGCTCTCGGCGACCGCCACCTTGACGCCGAGCAGACGCGTGCCCTTGGCGGCCCAGTCGCGCGAGCTGCCGGTGCCGTACTCCTGACCGGCGAAGATGATCAGCGGCACCTTTTCCGCCTCGTACTTCATCGCGGCGTCGTAGATGCTCATCTGCTCGCCGTCGGGTCGGTGCACGGTGACGCCGCCCTCGACGCCGGGCACCATCAGGTTCTTGATGCGCACATTGGCGAAGGTACCGCGCGTCATGACGCGATCGTTGCCGCGCCGCGAGCCGTAGCTGTTGAAGTCCGCGACCGGGACGCCGTGCTCCTGCAGGTACTTGCCGGCCGGCGAGCTGGGCTTGATCGCCCCGGCCGGGCTGATGTGGTCGGTGGTCACGGAGTCGCCGAAGATCGCCAGCGGTCGCGCGCCACGGACGTCCTCGAAGCGTCCGGGCGTGAGACCGAAGTCGGTGAAGAACGGCGGCTCCTGGATGTAGGTCGAGTCGCGATCCCAGCCGTAGACCACGCCGACCTTGCTCGGAATCTGCTCCCAGAGCGGGTTCTGCGACGCGAAGTCGGAGTAGAGCTTGCGGTAGGTCGCCGGATCGGTGGCGGCGTAGAGGCAGTCGCGGATCTCGTCCGTGCTCGGCCAGATGTCGCGCAGGTAGACGTCCTTGCCGTCGCGGCCCTTGCCGAGCGGCTCCTTCGACATGTCGATGTCGACCCGGCCGGCGAGCGCGAACCCGACCACCAGCGGCGGGCTCATCAGGAAATTGGCCTTGACGCTCTGATGGACGCGGGCCTCGAAGTTGCGGTTGCCCGACAGCACGCTCGCCACCACCAGGTCGTTCTTGACGACCGCGTCCTCGAGGCCGGGGTCGAGCGGGCCCGAGTTGCCGATGCAGGTCGTGCAGCCGTAGCCGACCAGGTTGAAGCCGAGGCGGTCGAGGTGCGGCTGCAATCCGGTCTTGGCGAGGTACTCGGTCACGACGCGCGAGCCCGGCGCGAGCGACGCCTTCACCGACGGCTTCAGCTGGAGCCCGCGCTCGACCGCCTTCTTTGCCAGCAATCCCGCGGCGAGCATGACGCTCGGGTTCGAGGTGTTGGTGCACGAGGTGATCGCGGCGATCACCACCTCGCCGTCGCAGATCTGCACCATCGCCGGGCTCTGGACCGCGTTCGCCCGGTCGACGCGATCCGGGGTCGGGCGGTTGTTCATCATCTCGAGCTCGGTCTCGAGGCTGGTGTTCCGGTCGCTGACCAGGCCGTCGACGCCGTCGGGCGCGGTCTCGAGGGCCTGGGCACCGCCGCCGTACGTCGTCGAGCGGTCGCCGCGTGTGGTCATCGCGACCGAGCAGTGGCGGGAGCCGTCGTCGGAGCGTCCGTAGCCGTTGGCGCTCGTCGGCGCGGTCAGCAGGGCGTGGAACTTCTCCTTCAGCGCCGGCAGCTCGATGCGATCCTGCGGTCGCTTCGGTCCGGCGACGCTCGGCACGACGCTCGCGAGATCGAGATCGAGCACCTGGCTGTAGTCGCACTGGCCCTTGCGCGGCATGCCGAACATTCCCTGCGCCTGGAAGTAGGCGCGCACCAGGTCGACCTGCTCCTTGCTGCGGCCGGTGGCCGTCAAGTAGGCGCAGGTCTGCTCGTCGACCGGGAAGAAGCCCATGGTGGCGCCGTACTCGGGCGACATGTTGGCGATGGTGGCGCGGTCGGGCACCGAGAGCGTCGCGGCACCTTCGCCGTGGTACTCGACGAACTTGCCGACCACCTTCGCTTGACGGAGCATCTCGGTGATGCGCAGGACCAGGTCGGTCGCGGTGACGCCGGGCTTCAGCGAGCCCGTCAAGTGCACGCCGACGACGTCCGGCGTCAGGAAATAGACCGGCTGACCGAGCATCCCGGCCTCGGCCTCGATGCCGCCGACGCCCCAGGCGACGATGCCGAGGCCGTTCACCATGGTGGTGTGCGAGTCGGTGCCGACCAGCGTGTCGGGCAGGCAGACGCCGTCGCGCTCCAGGACGCCCTTGGCGAGGTACTCGAGGTTCACCTGGTGGCAGATGCCGATGCCGGGCGGGATGACCTTGAAGGTGTCGAAGGCCTGCATGCCCCACTTGAGGAACTCGTAGCGCGCCATGTTGCGCTCGAACTCCATCGTCATGTTCTTCTCGAGCGCCGTGGCGATGCCCGCGAAGTCGACCTGCACCGAATGGTCGACCACCAGGTCGACCGATACCAGAGGCTCGACGATCTTCGGGTTCTTGCCCAGCTTGGCGACCGTGGAGCGCATCGCGGCGAGGTCGACCAGCAGCGGCACGCCGGTGAAGTCCTGCAGCAGGATGCGCGCGACGATGAATGGGATCTCCTCGGTGCGCTCGGCGTTCGGCTTCCAGGCGGCGAGGGCGCGGACGTCGGCCTCGCTGATCTTCTTGCCGTCGCAGTTGCGCAGCACCGACTCGAGCACGACCCGGATGCTCACCGGCAGGCGCGAGATGGTGCCGAGGCCGGCCTTTTCGAGCTGCGGCAGCGAGTAGAACCGTCCGCTGCGGTTGCCGCCGATGGCGAAGTTCTGCAGCGAGTCGAAGAGCGAATGGGCCGCGCCGTCGTTAGCCATGTCGGTCGTTTAACGCTCGGCCCAGGCTCATGCGAGCTTCGCCTACGGTCGACTTAAGGCGCGCCGAGGCACTGGCCACGCAGGCAGACCGCGCACGGCGCGATGCGGCCGTCGAGGCAGGGCTCGCAGCAGTCCGCCGTCGCGCTGCAGCCGTCCTGGAAGAACGGGATGCAGCCCGGCTTTGCGCAGATTCCCGTGACGTCCGGGCTGCTCTGCACGCAGACGAGACCCGGCGCGCACACCACGGGCGGCGCGAGGATGTTGCCGCCGCACGGACCACCCGGACCCGACACGCAGCCGCAGCTCGCGGCGGTCGCGAGGCTCTCGCAGCTGGCGCCGGCTGGACAGGTGCCGCCGCAGATGCCGCCGACGCTCGAGCCACCGGCGTCCCTGCCGCACGGCTTGACGCACAGCGCTGCCGGTCCGGGGCAGCAGGTCGGGGTGCCGGCGGGGCTGGCGCAGACGCAGCCGTGCTCGCAGATCCCGTGGTTGCAGACGTCGGCGGTGCAGGCGTTGCCGTCGTTGCAGTCGGCGTCGCTGGTGCACTGGCCGGAGCAGGCGCCGCGGTGTGCCTGATCGACCCCGGCTGCCTCGCGCCAGCAGTCGTTGGGGTAGGTCGTGCCGTCGCAGCCGCAGACCGGAATCACGATGTCCGGGCACACCTGCGGCTTCGCGACGCAGACGCCGTCGGCGCTGCCGCACGTACCGGTCGGGGTCTCGCAGAGCTGCGCGCTCCCGCACTGCGCGTTGTCCTTGCACTGCACGCAGGGGCTGGCGGGCCCGAGCGGGCAGGCGTGGCGCGCGCCGCGCAGGACGCGACCGACGCAGCGCTGGCGCAGCGAGCCGGCCTTGACGGCGGAGCGTGCGATGCGGCGCGCGCAGCTCAGCTGCCCCGTTCCGTCCGAGGCGCTGCAGCAGTCGCACGTGGCGGCGACGACGGCGTCGGTCGCCGCCACGGCGCTCAGATCCGCCGCGTCCTTGCCGCACTTCGCCAGACCCTGGGACGGTGCTGCGAGCAGCACCGCAAGCGAACCAGCCACGAACAAGAGCAGGCGCATTGGCCGACCTCCGATCGATCGAAATCGAGCTTCTCGGGGACTCCTGGTGACCCGTCACCTATCGACCCGCGCGGCGGCGGAGTCAAGCACCGATGGTGGGCGCCGGTGCGCATTCAGCCAGGCTCCGCCGCATCGACAGCGCGATCAACGGGAAGATCAGGACGGACAGGATGCCGGCGCCGACCAGCGCGGCGGCGTTCTCCGGCAGCATGCGACCGGTGGCCTTGCCGAGCTCGGTGATCACCACGACGAGCGGCAGCGTCGTCGCGGAGAACAGCGCCAGGATGCGCCGCTCGCGGCCGTCGAGGTCGCTGCGGTAGAGCAGCACCGGGGCGCCACGCACGACCAGCAGCAGCACCAGGAACAGCGGGATGCGGGCGATGCTGTTGGCGCTCGCGAACAGCGCGTGCAGATCGACCTGGGCACCGCTGGTGACGAAGAAGATCGGGATCAGGAACCCGAAGCCGAGCGCGTCGAGCTTCTGGCGAAAGGGCTCCGCTCCGGGGCCGCGCGACACCAGGCCGACCAGGCTGCCGGCGGCGAACGCGCCGAGGAGGATGTCGAGCCCGAGGAGGTCGGCCAGCACGACCAGCCCGCCGAGCAGCAACATCGACAGCCGGATGGGCAGCTGGCTGGTGCTCTGCAGGGTGCGTGACAGCAGCTCGATGACGTGCGGCGGGCGCAGACGCAGCGCGACCGCGGCGCAGGCGACGGCGATGAACACGAACGTCGCCAGCAGGCCGGAGCGCATCGCCAGGCCCTGGTCGCCGGTGAGGATCAGCGAGAACAGCACGATCGGCCCGAACTCGCCGATCGCGCCCGCGCCGAGCACGAAGTGGCCGAACTCCGTGTCGAGCTCGCCGGCCTCGCGCAGGATGGGCAACAGGGTGCCGATCGCGGTCGTGCTCAGCGCGACCCCCACCAGCACCGGGTCGCTCACCAGCCCGGCGAACGAGAACGCCATCGTCGATACCAGCGCGATCGCGACCGAGATCAACCAGCCGAGCAGGCCGCGCTGCAGCGGTGCTCCGCGCAAGGTCGAGAAGTCGAGGTCCATGCCGGCGAGGAAGAACAGGAACGAGAGCCCGAGCGCGGACAGCGTCCGCAGGCTGCCCTCGACCGCGACCAGATCGAGCCCCTGCGGCCCGACCAGGATACCGAACAGCAGCTCGAGCACGACCAGCGGCAGGCGCAGGCGGATGGGCAGCTCGTTGAACAGCGGCGCGACGGCGGCAACCAGCAGGACGACGAGCAGTGCGTGGTGGTGGATCTCCGTCATGGCCTTCAATCTCCGAGCGGTGCGCCGCGGCTCGTGTCGCGCACGGCGTCGACGGCGGTGCGAACCGCGCGTGGCGTGGGCTCGATGCTCGTCCGCAGCGCCTGCTCGCGGCGCGCCTCAGTACGGATCGAAGATCTCCGGCGCGGCCCTCTTCGATGCGGTCGGCGCCGGTGGCGCGGTCGTTGGAGCCGGCGTGGCGGCGGGCGTAGCGACTGGGGTCGGCGCGGGGGCAAGGGGCTCCGGGGTCGGGCTTTCGGCGTGCGGCGCCGGCGGGCTCGGCACCGTCGCGCCCGTCGTGTCACCCGCCGCGGGCTGCTGCTCGGCGGCCTTCGCCGGCGCTGACGCGGGCACCGCACCCGCGTCCGGCAGTCGCCAGATCAGCTGCGCGTTGTCGACCCAGCCCGAGACGCCGTCCGCGTCGACGTAGGCCCAACCGGCCTCGATCCGCGAGCGCACGACCTTCTGGTGCAGCGCCAGCTTGCCGACGACCTTTGCCGAGCGAGAGGCGTCGGCATGCACCGGCAGCCCGTCGACGGCGGAGTAGTAGGTGGTCGCTTGCTGCGCCGCCGGACTCGGCGTCTCGCCGAGCCAGCCGCCGACCTGTTGCCGGACGCTGGCGCAGCCAGCGAAGGCAACCGCTGCGGCAACGACGAGAACCAGGCGCGCGTGCGTCATAGCTGTTGCAGCTCCCACCAATCGTTCTCCGCCGCGACGTCGCGCGCTCTGCTGCCGCCGATCGAGCGCGGCCATGGCGGCAGCACTCTCTGCGTGGCGCCGCCAGGTGTCAAGTTCGCGTCCGCGCGACCGAACGAGCGCCATTGCTTCGCTGGAAGACGACTCTGCGCGATGACGAACGAACGAGCGCAGGGTGCCCGAGGGAGCGCTCGACCGGCCGCTCCGGTGAAGCGCGCAACTCCGAAAATCCGGCCGCTCGGCCGCTGCTCCGCTTGACAGGGCCCGGCGAAGCCGCGCGACTGCAACGGTGAGCTCGACGAGCCTGGTCTGGTACTTCGCGTACGGCTCCAACCTGCAGGTCGCGACGCTGCGCGGCCGGCGCGGCATCGACTTCCAGCGCGCCGTTCCGGTTCGCGCGCGCGGCTGGCGGCTGGTCTTCGACAAGCCGCCGCTGGTCTCCGCGGGAACCGCCGTCGCGAACATCGTCGCGGACGAAGGGGCCGAGGTGCTGGGCGTCGCCTTCGCGATCACGCTCGACGACCACGCGCACGTCGAGCACACCGAAGGGGTCGCGTTCGGCAACTACCGGCGCGTCGAGGTGCTCGTCGAGCCGCTGGCGCCGACGGCGGATCCGCCCGCGACGGCCTTCTCCCTGAGCTCGGACCGGCGCGACCCGACGCTGCAGCCGTCGACGCGCTACATGGGCCTGGTGATCGACGGCGCGCTCGAGCACGGCCTGCCGGCGGCGTACGTCGCGCTGCTGCGCAGCGTGCCGGCGTGCCAGGAGAGCGCCGCGGTGGCCGCGCTGCGCCCGCTGCTCGACGAATTCTTCAAGCGACGATGAGACGCCGAAGCTCGGCCTGCGACCTCAGATGGTCGAGGGCTCGATCGGCACCAGGATGCAGCCGAGGATCCGCCAGCTGCCGTCCTCCTGGTGCGCCATCAAGTAGAAGGCGGAGAACGGTCGTCCGTCCTCCGCGACCACCGTCACGTGCTGCGTCAGCTCGCCGCCGACGACCTCGAGCTCGCCGATCAAGAAGCTGCGCGGCTGGTAGATCGGCGCGTACTCCCGCTGCACCATCACCATGAAGTTCTCCGGCGTGCCGAACATCTCCTGAATGGCGGGCGCGGCGTGCTTGAACGCGGCCGGCGCGTCGTGGCGCTTGAAGGCGGCCATCTGGTCCTCGATCACGTGTCGGATCGCGGCGCGGTCGGTCGCGGGGACGCCGGGGACGTCCGCGTGAGCAGGCCCCGCCCAGGCGAGCGGCAGCGCCAGCAAGGCGAGGAGTGTCCCGCGCAGCACGGCCGGGCGTCGAGGGCGCACCTTCATGACCCGAGCTTGCCGCCCGGGTCCGGCTGAAACCAGCCTTTTTTCGCGCCGGCTGGCGAGCGCCGAGCGGCCGCGGTCGCCCGGTCAGATCAGGATTCCCTGCGCCGCGGCGAGCAGATCGGCGGGATGCTCGATGCGGACCGGCAGGCCGCGCGCGATCGCCCCGGCTCGGATCTGCAGCAGGCAGCCCGGATTCGCGGCCGCGATGATCTCCGCACCGCTGCGCGCGACGTTGCCGAGCTTGCGCTCGAGCAGGCGCGCGGCCATCTCCGGCTCGGTCAGGTTGTAGGTGCCGGCGCTGCCGCAGCACCAGTCCGACTCGTCGAGCTCGACCAGGCGCAGCCCGGGAATCTGGCGCAGCAGCGCGCGCACCTCGCCGCGCACCCCCTGGGCGTGCGCGAGGTGGCAAGGGTCGTGCACCGCGACCGTGCTCGACAGGCCGTGGCGCGCCGCCGGCAGGCCGAGCTCCGCGAGCAGCGCCAGCGGATCGCGGGCCCGGCGGGCGAGGTCGGCTGCCGCGCCGTCGCCCGGCAGCAGGTGGTCGTACTCGCGCAGCAGCGCGCCGCAGCCGGCGGCCGTCGCGACGACCCAGTCGGCGGGTGTTCGCGTCGCGAGGTCGACGAGCGCGCGGCCCAGCGCGACCGCGCGCTCGTGCTGGCCGAGGTGTGCCGACAGCGCGCCGCAGCAGCCCTGTCCGGCCGGGATCAGCACCCGTACGCCGGCGCGCGCCAGCAGCAGCGCGATGGCGGCGTTGGTGTGCGCGAACAGGCCGTCCGCGACGCAGCCCGTCAAGAGCAGCGCCGTGCCGCGCGGCTTGCCGTCGGGCTCGACCACCGGCGGCAGCGCGGTGCGCAGCCGCGACGGCGGCAGCGCCGCAGCGTATGCGGTCCACGGCGATGGCATCCGTCGCGCCAGGCGGCGCAGCCAGGCGCTGCCCGCAACGGCACGCAGCGGAGCGAGCGCGAGGCCGCGCGCCCGGGGCCGCGTCAAGACCGAATCGAGGCTGCGGCGCGCCAGGCGCCGCAGCACCGGACGCTGCCGCTCGACGAACGGTCGTGCGGCCTCGATCAACGCGCCGTAGGGAACGCCCGACGGGCACGCGGTCTCGCAGGCTCGGCAGCCGAGACAGGAGTCGAGATGGCGCGTCACCTCGGCGGTCGGCGCCAGGCGCCCTTCCTCGAGCGCGCGCATCAGGACGATGCGGCCGCGCGGCGAGTCGGCCTCGTTGCCGAGCTCGACGTAGGTCGGGCACGACGACAGGCAGAGCCCGCAATGTACGCAGGAGAGCAGCTTGTCCGTCTCGACGAAGCGCATCGCTCAGATCCCGGCGACGAAGCGGCCCGGAGCGAAGCTCGCGCCGGGATCGAACGCTTGCTTCAAGCGGCGCATCAGCGTGCGTCCGGCGCCGGGGTCGCCGAACACGCCGCCGAAGGGCCGGAGCGCATGCTTGACGGCCGGCGCCGCGCGCTCGACGACCAGCGAGCCGCCAGCCGCCGCGAGCCGCGGGCGCAGCGCGGCGACGAGCGGCGCGACGCTGGCCGGGTCGGGCACCGCGACGCGTGCGACGCCGCTGGCGGCGTGCGCCGCGCAGCGCAGCGAGGTGCCGGCGTCGGCCGCCGCGCGTGTGATCTCGGCCAGCAGCTCGCCCAGCGCGCCGGGCAGAGTCGCCGCACGGAGCACGGCCGCGGCGGGCTCGAGCGCGAAGCCGGCGAGGCGCGCGCGCAACGCGCGCGCCGGCGCGCCGTCGACGCTCGCCAGCGTGCGCGCACCGCTCTGCTCGACGACGTCGAGCACGCGCCGCTCGGCGTCGGCGACCTCCGCGCCGAGTCCGAGCCAGCCCACGACCACGGCGAACGGCGCGTCGACGCCGGCGAGCACCCCCGCCGACACGATCTCGAGCCAGGACGGCTCGACCGCGTCGCGGGCGATCAGTGCGACGTCGAGCGCACGCCGCGGATCGTCGCAGCCGAGGACGAGGGCGCGCTCGCACGGCGGCAGAGGTCGCACCTTGAACGTCGCCTCGACCAGCACGCCGAGCGTACCGAGCGCGCCGACGTGCGCCTTGGCGAGATCGTAGCCGGCGACGTTCTTGACGACGCGGCCACCGGCCGCGACCAGCTCGCCGCCGGGCCCGATCCACGACAGGCCGAGCAGCAGGTCGCGGACCGTGCCCTGCGACGCGCGCAGCGGTCCCGACAGGTTGGCGGCGATCAGGCCGCCCACGGTGGTCTCGTCCGCCGCGGGCGGGTCGAGCGGCAGCCACTGTCCGGCGCGCGCCAGCACGCGGTCGATCGCGCCGAGCGTGCAGCCGGCCGCGACGGTCACGGTCATGTCGGCGGCGTGGTGCTCGTGCACGCGATCGAGGCGGTCGAGGCGTAGCAGCAGGTCGAGACGCGCCGGCGGCTCACCGAGTGCCAGATGCCGGCCGCGGCCGCTCGCGATCAGCGCGTGACCGTCGTCGCTCGCGCGGCGTACGATCGCACGCACGTCGTCGACGCTGCGCGCGTGCATCACGCGCGCCGGCACGACGCCGTCGACGGCGTCGGCGCTCGTTCCCGCGCGCTCGTGGTCGAATGCCTCCGCCGCAGCGGCGCCGCCGTGCTCGACCACGCGGCTCACATCGCCGCCTGGCGGCGTGGTGCGCGCGTCTCCACGCAGACCTTCGCATCGGGGAAGATCTTGTGCGGGTTGGCACGGCCGTCGGGATCGAACACCGCGCGCACGCGCGTCATCGCCAGCAGATCCTCGGGCGAGAACAGCAGCGGCATCTGCGCGATCTTCTCGACGCCGATGCCGTGCTCGCCGGTCACGCTGCCGCCGAGCGCGATGCACGCTTCGAGGATCTCGCGCCCGGCGGCGAGCACGCGCTGCACCTCGTCCGCGTCGCGCTCGTCGAACAGGACGATCGGGTGGATGTTGCCGTCGCCGGCGTGGAACACGTTGCCGATGCGCAGCCGGTGGCGCTCGGCGGTGGCGGCGATCGCGCGCACGATGTCCGGCACGCGCGTACGCGGCACGACGCCGTCCTGCGTGCAGTAGTTCGGGGCGAGACGCCCGACCGCGCCGAAGGCGCGCTTGCGGCACTTCCACAGCAGCGCCCGCTCGGCATCGTCGGCCGCGACGCGCACCTCGCGCGCGCCGTGCCGCGCGCACACCGCGCGCACCTGCTCGGCGAGCGGCTCGAGTCCGACGGCAGCGCCGTCGAGCTCGACCAGCAGCACTGCCCCGGCGTCGAGCGGCAGGCCGGCGTGGAACGCCGCCTCGACCGCCTGCAGGATCAGCCGGTCCATCATCTCGAGCGCGGCCGGCACGATGCCCGCCGCGATGATGCCCGACACCGCCTCGCTGGCGGCATCGACGGTAGCGAACACCGCGAGCAGGGTGCGGTAGGCTTCCGGAGCGCGGCTCAGCCGCAGCGTGGCGCGCGTGACGATGCCGAAGGTGCCCTCGGAGCCCACCACGAGCCCGGTGAGATCGTAGCCGGGTCGCTCCTCGACCGTGCCGCCGAGCTGCACCACCTCGCCCGTCGGCAGCACCAGCTCGACGCCGAGCACGTGGTTGGTGGTGACGCCGTACTTGAGCGTGTGCGGTCCACCGGAGTTCTCGGCGACGTTGCCGCCGATCGTGCACGCACCCTGGCTCGACGGATCCGGTGCATACAGCAGCCCGGCCGCCTGGACCTGGCGCGTGATCCACAGGTTGACCACGCCGGCCTGAGCGACCACCCGCCGGTTGCGCAGATCGATCGACTCGATGGTCTGCAGGCGGCTGGTGCAGATCATGACAGGGGCGGCGAGCGGCAGCGTTCCGCCCGAGAGGCCGGTGCCGGCGCCGCGCGGCACGAATGGAATGCCGTCGTCGGCGAGGACGCGCACCACCTCGGCCACCTGCTCCGGCGAGCGTGGCAGGACCACCAGCTCGGGGGCGCCGCGCTCGAGGGTGTAGCCGTCGCACTCGTAGACCAGCAGCGCCTCCGGGCGGTCCACCAGCGCGTCGCGCCCGACCACCGCCGCGAGGCGCGTCAGCAGGCTCGCTGGTAGCGGGCTCCGGCCGACGCTCGTGGCGTGGGCTCCTGCGGGCATGCGCCGGAGTGTGCGCGATCGCGTCGCTGCCGTCGAGGGCGGCACTGCCTGTGATGCAGGCGTGTGTCCAAAAGTGGTCTTCCTGTCAGGACGGGTATCCGCGCATGGCCGCATTTCAGACGCCAGGGCCTCGTGACAAACTGCGCCATTTCCATGTTCATCAGGAAAATCAGCGCTCTAGCCGAAAGAGGCACGCTTCCGGTGCGGATGGCACCAGCTTTGCTCAAAGCGATCCGCCGGAAGGAGGAGACAACAGATGGCACCACACGTGACGATGCAGGATCTGGTCAGCGCGGTTTCCGAGAACGCGCAGTCCGAGGCCGAGGTGGTGGCAACCGTGGTTCACATGGTGAACGCCGGTCTCGTCAACCTCGATGGCAAGCTCAAGGGGGCGCGCTTCGATCTGAACGCACTGCCGCCGCTGCGCCCCTACGTCGCAGCCTGAGACTGAAGAAAAGATCCGAACGGGTCGAGGAGGCAGCATGGAACCTCAGATCAACTCACGGCACGTGTACATCTCGGGCGAGCAGGTAGAGATCTGGGAGAACCCCGCTCTGCCGTTTCGCTGCACGCAGGAAGAGATCAACGGCTATGCCGAGCACGAGGAGTGGGTTCTGCTCTTCAACGCGCTCGTGCTGAGCGCGGGCGTGCAGCCGCAGTGAAGCGCCCGTGCTCGTTTCGTGGATCGTCCGCACGAATTGCTTGACAGAGATTGCCGTGCAGCATAACCCGATCGACATGTCGCAGGCTTCCAGGACGCATTGTTGCGCGCAGAGGTGGTCGGGCCTCTGGCCGAGAGCTGCGGCGTAGCGCGCACTCCTGGACGGAATCACAGCCCACCACCTGATCGGGTCGGTGGGCTTTTTCATTTCCGTGAAACCTGGCTCACCGAGCCGCTCGCGAGGCGAGGCCGTCGAGAGCGAGGTCGAGATGAGAGGCACGGAGAGCAAGGTCGACGCAAAACGTGAATCGGCGCCGTTCGACGCGGCAACCGCCGCGCATCGCGTCGCCTGTCAGCTGTTCCCGGGCTTCGCCAGCTTGCCGACACCGGTGCTGGTCTCGCTCGAGCCGTACGCTGGCCTGTTCGATCCTGCGGTCGGCCCGCTCGGACTCGAGGACCGCGAGGCTATCGCCAACGCGATCGCGGAGGTCGTCGTCGGCACGTCGCTCGAGGAGACCAGCAGGATCGTCGCGGGTACGGTGCGCATGCGCTCGCTGGGACGCTTCGCGGTCAAGCTGGTGTCGCGCTCGAGCGAGATCGACGGCGTCGATCTCGAGCGTCTGCTTCGCGCGGGCTTGAGCCGTGCCGAGGTCGGCGCCGCGGTCGAGACGGCGATCGGCTATCACGTGATCGCGCGCCTCAGCGCGGCGGCGCGCGGGCAACGGCCGCCGGCGTGCGAGCCGCTCACCGCGCCGCGCGGCAAAGCGATCCGCGCTGCCTAGCGGCGCCGAGACAGCTTGGCCGGCCTGCACCTGATCGACCACGCGGACAGCGCGCCCTTGCCGGACTCGGGGTGGTGCGGGATCATGCGCCGCGATGGACGATCGCGATGGCGGGAGGCGCCGTGTTCGGGCTGCGTGAGCGACGCCGCCGGCGCCTGCGCGCGGCGCCGTTCCCGGCTGCCTGGCGGACCATCGTCGAGCAACGATTTCCGCTGTTCGCGCGCCTCGCGCCCGCCGATCAGGCCGAGCTGCTGGGTCACATCCAGGTCTTTCTCCACGAGAAGAAGTTCGAGGGCTGCGGCGGCCTCACGATCACCGACGAGATCCGCCTGACGATCGCGGCGCAGGCGTGCCTCCTGCTGCTGCATCGCGAGCCTCACTACTATCCGCGTCTGGTCTCGATCCTGGTCTATCCGCACCCGTACGTCGCGCGCGGCACGCAGCGTCTGCCGGGGGGCATCGTCGACGAGAGCGAGTCGGGTCGGCTCGGCGAGTCGTGGGTCGAGGACATCGTGGTGCTCGCGTGGGACGCCGTCCGCGCCGGCGCGAGCGACGCGAACGACGGCCACAACGTCGTCCTGCACGAGTTCGCGCACCAGCTCGACCAGGAGGACGGCACCTCGAACGGCGCGCCGATCCTCGAGCACCGCAGCCAGTACGTCGCCTGGGCGCGCATCCTCGGCGACGAGTTCGCGGCGCTGCAGAGCGCGGCCGAGCGCGGTCGCGCGACCGACCTCGACGCCTACGGCGCCACCAATCCGGCCGAGTTCTTCGCCGTGGTGAGCGAGGCGTTCTTCGAGCGCCCGGCGTCGCTCAAGAAGAAGCACCCCGCGCTCTACGCCGAGCTGCAGCTCTTCTACTGCCAGGACCCGCTCGCGTTCGCAGCGTCGCCCTGAGCTCCGGCGCTCAGCCGAACAGCCACGAGCCGCCCTTGCGGCGCGCGTTCAGCGTGGGCTCGCAATCGCCGAGCTGGCGCGCGTAGGTCCGCGTGCGGCGCGCGACATTCTCCGCGATCTGCTTCAGCTCGCGGTTGTTGCGGTAGGTACCGCGCAGGTAGCCTTTGTGACCCTCGTGATAGGCGAGGTAGAACGCGTACGGATCGGTCTTCGGGATGCCATAGCGGCGCTCGCCGAGGTTGCCGTACCAGCCGATGAAGTCGACCACGTCGCCGAAGTCGTCGCGATCGGCGAAGATTCCGCCGCGGCTCGCCTGGTAATCGTCCCAGGTCGACTCCAGCACCTGCCCGTAGCCGAAGGCGCTCGACGGCCGCGCGCCGGGAAAGATCCACAGGAAGCTGCCGCGTGGCGGTCGCCCGTCGGCCTCGAAGTGCGACTCCTGGTGGATCACCGCGAGCTGGATCGGGATCGGGACGCCCCACTTGACGTACGACTCGTGCGCCGACTCGTACCACGCGGGCTTCTCGGTGAAGATCGCGCACACGTCGTTGGGCCGCGTCGGCCGCGTCGCAGCGCAGCCGACGGCAGCGCCGGCGGCGCACAGCACCAGCAGCAGGCGGGTGGAGCGCTGCACGCGACGTGCTGCGGCTAAGAACCCTGCGCCTCTGCGCCTGCGCCCCGCTCCCACCACCACTCCTGCGCGGCGGTCGCTTCCGGTGCGACCGACGATCGCCCGCGCCGGCCCTCCGGTGCGTCAGGGCACGATACACCGCGCGGCGCACGGTGGAAATAAGAGATTGCCGGCTGCCGCGCGGCGTTGGCGGCGCGCGCTCCGGTCGCCGCGCTGGTCAGTGCTGTCCGGCGGCCGCGCCCGACGGCGGCTCGATGCGGTGCCAGATCGAGGTGACGAAGCCGCGCGCGTCGAGCTGCTCGGTCTGCTTGCCGCGCTTCGGCACGGTGCCGACACAGGACCACTCGTAGACCGTGGCGTGACCGGTCACGTACATCGGGATGAAGTCCGAGCCACGGTTCTCCGCGCACCACGTCCGCATGGCCTCGGTCGGCTGCGGATCGCGCGGCGGCTTGTCGCCGCAGGGCAGGTTCGCGCCGACGTTGCAGGCGTACACGGCACCGTCCATGCAGCGCCAGGTGGTGCCGCGCTCGAACCCAACGAGCGGCTCCGACGACGCCACGCCGAATGCCTTCTGCAGGCCGCGCGCGACAGCGTCGGGCACCGCCGGTCCGACGTAGCGAGCATCGGGCGCGTCGATCGTTCCGACCGCGGCGCAGTAGGCGAACGGTGTGCGGAAGGACTCCGCCGCGTACGCCGTGCCCGCCGCGACGACGCATGATGCGGCGAAGGCTCGCCACGGCCGGAGACGTCTGCTGGTCGCGCTGTCCATGTCGCTCCCCCGGCAATCCTTCGCGTGATCTTCGCGAGAAGCAAGCGCGCGTGGCGCGCTTCTTGGACCGGCCGTCGTGCGCCGGCCGTGACGCCGGCGGGCAATCCTCGCGCGGCACGCCGCGCCCGAACGACGAAGGGGGAGCGGATGCTGGAGAAGAGCACGCGCAACGTGGTGGTCGTCCTGCTGCTGGCGCTGAGCGCGACCGCGGCGCAGGGCGGTCCGGTGACCGCGAATCCGATTCTGTTCGTCACCCAGGTGCCGGTTGGTGGTTTTGCGTCGCTCACCAGCACGTTCGGCAACCACGTCGCCGGCCTCGAAGAGGCGCCGCGCGGCGGCGATCTGGTCATCCGCTATGGCGACGGGTCGCTGCGCTTCCTGACCCAGGAAGCGGGCTTCGGCAGCGCCGGCATGCAGGGTGCGAATGCGATCGCCGTGCGCGAGCCGTGCGTCCACTGGAGCGGCACCAAGGCGCTCTTCTCGATGGTCGTCGGCGCCGCGACGCAGCAGTACCAGGTCAAGCAATTCCGCTGGCAGATCTACGAGGTCAGCGGGCTCGGCAAGGGCCAGACCGCGAGCATCCGCGCGATCGCCAACCAGCCGAGCGGCTTCAACAACGTGTCGCCGATCTATGCGACCGACGGCCGCATCCTGTTCACGTCCGACCGGCCGCCGAGCGGCGCGGCGCACCTCTACCCGCAGCGCGACGAGTACGAGTCTGCGGCGACCGTCACCGGCATCTGGGCGCTCGACGAGCAGAGCGGCACGCTGACGTTGCTCGAGCACTCGCCGAGCGGCGCGTTCTCGCCGTCGCTCGACAGCTTCGGACGCGTGATCTTCACCAAGTGGGACCACCTGCAGCGTGACCAGCAGGGCGACGCGGCCGACGTGGTCGCGGAGTACCAGGCCTTCACCTGGGCGAGCGAGGCGGCCAATGCCGCGACCACCACGACGCTGGCGGGTGCCGAGGTCTATCCGGAGCCGCGCGCGACGGACGATCCCGCGTACTCGCCGGCGCTGTCGCGGCACACCTTCAACCAGTTCTTTCCGTGGGAGATCAACGAGGACGGCACCGCCGAGGAGACCTTGAACCACGTCGGACGGCACGAGCTCGGCGGCACCTACACCGACGGCAGCTTCACCGCGGATCCGAACTTGACCTACTACGTGCCGCCCGAGCTGCACGCGAACCAGCTGCGCATCGGCGGCGACGGCGGCCTGCTCCAGCTGCGCGAGGACCCGACGCACCCCGGCGAGTTCCTCGCCACCGATGCGCCGGAGTTCGGCACCGGAGCGGGCGGCGTTCTCCTCCGTCTGACCGGCGCACCGTCGATCAATCCCGAGAGCATGGTGCTGACCGCGGTGACGCCGACCAGCGCCAGCGCGCAGGTGCCGGCGCAGACCGGCTACTTCCGCAACCCGCTGCCGCTGTCCGACGGCAGCCTGGTCGCGGTGCACACCCCGGCCAGCGGACAGCTGACCAACCTCGGTACGACGCAGGCCCCGAACTGGTCGTATCAGTACCGGCTGAAGCTGCTCACCCAGCAAGGCGGCTTCTTCGCGCCCTCGGCGACCTTGACCGCGGGCATCCAGAAGACGCTCAGCTGGTGGACGCCCGACGCGCTCGCGTCGTACAGCGGCACGCTGTGGGAGCTCGATCCGGTCGAGGTGGTGAGCCGCACGGTGCCGACACCGCGCCAGGAGGTGCTGCCGGACGTCGAGGCGCAGGTGTTCGCCCAGGCCGGCGTCGACATCGCCACGTTCAAGAATTTTCTCCATGACAACGCGCTGGCGCTGATCGTCAGCCGCAACGTGACGCAGCGCGACCGCGCCGATCGCCAGCAGCCCTTCAACCTGGCCGTTCCCGGCGGCACCAGCTCGATCGCGAAGAGCGGCACGATCTACGACGTCGCCTATCTGCAGATCTTCCAGGCCGACGCGCTGCGTGGCTATGGCGATCCGAGCCATCCGAGTCCGGGCCGCCGCCTGCTGGCGCGCGCGATGCACGCGCCGGGCGTGTCGCAGTCGCCCGGCGGACCCGACGGCGCGGTGCAGATCGGCCTCGACGGCTCGATGGCGGCGCTGGTGCCCGCGCGGCGCGCACTGAGCTGGCAGCTCACCGACGAGGACGGCAGCGGCGTCGTGCGCGAGCGCAACTGGCTCAGCTTCCAGTCGGGCGAGATCCGCGTCTGCACGAGCTGTCACGGCATCAACACGCTCAGCCAGACGGGAGTCGCAGCGCCGACCAACGCGCCGCAGGCGCTGCACGACCTGCTGGTCGCCTGGAAGGCGGGCGGCGGCTCGCCGTCGCCCACCCCGTCGCCGGTCGCGTCGCCCGCGCCGACGCCGATCGCGGACGGCGATGCGTGCGCCGGCGTCGGCATCGACAAGCCAAGACTCCGCGTGCGCACCGTGACGGGCACCATCACCTTCAGCGGCAAGGCGGTGATCCCGAAGCCGTGGAGCAGCTTCGCGCCGGCCAGCCACGGCGTGCGTCTGGTGGTCGACGGCGCGGTCGACGTCACCGTCCCCGGCGGGGCCGGCTGGATCGTCAACGGCGGGGGAACGCGCTGGCAGTTCCACGACAAGACGGGGAGCCACGGCGGGGTGCGCCGCGTCGACATCGTCGATCGCTCGGCGATGACGGACGGCAAGGTGATCTTCTCGCTGCGGATCGAGAAGGCCGCGACCCTTCCCGCCGCCGCTGCGAACGACGTCTCGATCGGCTTCGGCACGGCTGCAGAGTGCGCCACCGCGCACTTCGCCGACCCGCTCGGCGAGAGCCCACGTTGCACGACCGTTGGCGCGAGCGTGGTCTGTCGGTGAGCGGTGCGCAGGCGGCCGGTCGCGCACTGGTGGCGCGGCCGGTCCGCCTGCACGGCCGGCTCGATCGGCGGCGGAACGTCTCGGCCAATACTTGACGACGTGCGCGAGGTCGCCTAGTCCACTCGTGGATGAGCGGGCGCGGCGCGACTCCCACCGGCATCCCGGATGCGGGATCCGCGCCTGGCTGGAGGGAGCTCTCCCTCGTCGCTGCGACCTATCTGCTGGCGGCGCTCTGGTTTCTCTGGCCGCTGCCGACCCACTTCGCCGATCACACCGCCTACTGGGGCGCGGACGTGCCCGGGATCAGCGCCGACGGCCACCTTCAGATCTGGATCCTCGCCTGGGGCGCACACGCGCTGCTGACGGATCCTCTGCACGTCTTCCATGCCAACGCGTTCCATCCCGCCACCGCGTCGCTCGCCTACTCGGATCACCTCCTTGGCCACCTGCCGTGGTTCGCGCCCTGGTACTGGGCCACCGGCAACCCGATCCTCGCCGGCAACGCGTTGATCGTCACGTACCTGGTCGCCGCCGCGCTCGCGATGTACATGCTGGCGCGCCGCTGGTGTCCGATCGCGCCGAGCTTGATCGCCGGGTTCGTCTACGGCTTCTGCCCGCTGCGCTTCTGGACGCTGCCCTACCTGCAGCTGATGCCCGTCCAGTATCTGCCGCTGCTGCTGCTGTTCACCGACCGCTGGCTTGCGGCGGGACGCCGCCGCGATCTGGTGCTGCTGAGCGTCGCGGGCGTCCTGCAGGTGCTGAGCTCGGCCTACCTGGCCTACGTGGCGTTCGCCGTCCTGGGCACGGCCGCCGCTGTCTGCCTGGTCGCCTGGCGCGCGCGCCTCGACCGGCGTCGGCTCACCGGTCTCGTCCTCGCCGCCGGACTCGTGGCGGCGAGCTTCGCCGTGACCAGCCTGCCGTATCTGACGCTGCGCCAGCTCGGCGTCGTCGATGTGTTCGACGCCGGACCGGCGCGTGGCGTGTTGACCAGCACGGGGTTGCGCCCGTTCATCGCCCTGCAGACGATCCGCAAATACTTGACGGAGCAGAGCGTCGGCCCGATCGGCGCCGTCCTGGTCCTGCTCGGCTTGTGGCCGAGCGGCCCGCGCCGGAGGTGGGCCGCCGCGCTCGGCGCGTGCCTGGTGCTGGTCGGGCTGGTGCTCGCGGCCGGACCGGGAATCGGCGCGGACGACAGCGTCTTCTGGTCGCCGTACCGCCTGCTGCAGCAGTGGGTTCCCGGCTTCGCGACGATCCGCGTGCCGGAACGCTTCGTCGCCGTGACGCAGCTCGGCTTCGCGACGCTGGCGGCGCTCGGCGCGACGCGGCTGAGCGAGACCCTGCGCTTGCGCGGCGGTCCCCCGTCGATCGCCCTCGCCATCGGCGCTTGCCTCGCGATCGCGGGGCTCGAACGCATGCCGGCGCTCGCGCAGCACCCCGAGACGACGCCGCGCACCTTGCCACCTGCGTACGCGTGGCTGGCGCGGCATGGCGAGGGCAGGCCGCTGCTCGAGCTGCCGCAGCCGAGCTTCACCGAGGCGGCGCGGCGCATGGTGCTGAGCACCTACCACTGGCTGCCGATCGTCGACGGCTACAGCGGCTACTACCCGCGCACCGCCGGCTATCTGCACGGCATCGCGGCGTCGCTGCCCGACGAGGCGGCGCTGCAGGAGCTCGTCGACGTCGTCGACATCGGCTGGATCCTGGTTCACCTCGACAAGATTCCGGACCCGCGCCCCTGGATCGACGGCGCGCTCCCCGCCGGCCTGGAGCGGGTCGCGTCGTGGCCGGGCGCGCTGCTCCTGCGCGTGACCCGGGCACCCGTGCACGACATCCGTGCGCGGCTGCTCAGCACGCGCGAGACGCTCGGCGGCGTGCCGCTCGCGCCTCTGGGACCCGACTGCGCGGGGCGTCTCGTCGGCGCGCTGCCCGAGCGCTGGCGAACGCTGGCGCCGCTGCCCGTCGAGGTGACGGTGCACAACGACTCGCCCGTGTCGTGGCCGGGCCAGGCGCTGCTGCCGCGCCACGTCGTGCACGTGCGCGCCCGCCTGCTGCGTGGCGACGGTACGACCGCGCGCGAGAGCTGGCAGCCGTTGGGTGCCGATCTCGAGCCAGGTGGCAGCACCGAGGTTGCGCTCGAGCTACCGCCGCTCGCGATCCCGGGCGACTACCAGCTCGTCATCGACCTGATCCAGCTGCTCGATACACCTCTGGCGGCTTGCGGCGCCGGCGAGCTCCGAGCGCCGCTCCAGGTGCAGCTCGGCGCGCGCACCGGCTAGGACGCCGCCTCGACTCGAAATCCGCGCGCCGCCACTAGCACCGCCTCGCACACTCAAATCCGCGCGCAGCGCGGCCGAGCGAAGCGAGCAGAGGAGTGGGGCCCCGGCGGGCTTCGCCCGACGGGGCGAGGAGACGGGTCTCCTCGTTCAATCAACGACCAGCGTCCGCGTCCCCCAGTAGCCCTTGCCGCGCGGCGCGAGCGTCAGCATCGACTCCGCGCCGCCGTCCGCGAAGATGCCGTCGGACGCGTTGTCGGTGTCGCGCGTGCCGCGCGCGGCGTAGGGCGCTTGCGCGTAGACGGCGTCGCTCACGGCGTCGTCGAAGAAGAGCTGTCCGGTGTGCGCGACGCTGTCGCCGACGTGGACCTTGACGTGGATGTGCGGCGTGCGGCCCTGGTACCAGCCGGGATAGACGGTGCGGAAGGTGGCGACGCCGGCGTCGCCGACGGTCAGCCGGCCGCGCATGAACGTGTCGTCGTCCGCGCCGTTGAAGCCGGAGTAGCTGCCGCCGGCGTCGGCGTGCCAGATCTCGACCACGGCGCCCGCGACCGTCGCGCAGCTTTGCGCATCGGTGACCTTCAACGAAACCCAGAGCGGGAGTCCCGGACGCGCCTCGGTCACGTTGCGGCGCAGGCGCGAGTCCTCGATGTAGTAGGGCCCTTCGGTCAGCTCGGGCGAGAGCTGGCAGCTCGTCTGTGCCCAGGCCTCGCCGTCGAGCGCGCGCCCCGCGACGCGTCGGACCGCGGCCGACGTGAGAGCGAATGCGCCGAGCCCGGCGCCGGCGAGCGCGAGCATCGCCTCGCGGCGCCGGATCAAAGGAGCCTTCTCGTCAAGCTGCCGGAACTGCATCACGTCTTGCCTCCAGTCGATGCCGGGCGACGCGCCGCCCGGGCGCGCTCCCGTCCCTCTTCGCCCCTCTCCAACGGGCGAGTGCCGAGGATCCGTCGCGGCATGGATTTCTCGAGCGCCGCGACGGAGACTCGACCCGCGATCGTTCAAACGACCGCGAACCGCTCGCGAACGGCAGTCGGGCCGTCGAGCAAGGGAGGGTGAGATGATCCATCGATCCGCGTCGACGTCGAAGCTCGTCGGACTGGGCCTGGCGCTGGTCGCCGTTGCCGCCCTCGGTGCCGACCCGGCCCATGCCGGCGACGGCGTCCAGTTCTCCGGCGACTGCGGCGCCACCTACGTCAACAAGAAGGTCGGCGACAGCGAGCAATGGGCGATCACCTGGCAGATCTACGGCAATGCGACCGGCAACGTGTTCGAGCTCGACGGCAGCGCCCCGCAGTTCATCGAGTGCGCCCTGGTCGACGAGGATGCGACCAACGAGATCTTCGACTGCGTCGGCTCGGCCGCCTGCACGACACCGCCGTGCAGCGGCACGCAGTGGACGACGATCGCGAGCAACGTCGCGATCCCGCTCACGTTCTTCCTGCCGCCGGACGTCGATCCGGCCGATCCGGTGGCCGCGTGCACTCCCACGCAATGAGTGGCGGGCGCGCCGCGCGGCGATCACACGTCGAGGACGCTGGTCGCGACGTTGTCCCAGTAGGTGACCTCGCCGTCGTGCCACTTGACGAAGCGCACCGTGCCGTCCTGCGAGACCACGATCACCACGGCGTCGTGGACGAAGTTGCACAGCCGGTACGCCGAGCGATGACGCTGGCCGACGCTCTCGACCGACTCGCGCACCTTGGTCTCGCCCTCGGCGTCGAGCGCGCGGGCGACCGAGCGCACCGCCGGTAGGTCGCCGCCGATCTCGGCGCCGAAGCCGAGCAGCTCGACCCGCTTGTCGAGCACCACGGCGCCGTCGATCGCGGCGAGGCCGGCGATCAGGTGCGCGACCTCGATCAAGGCCTCGTCGAGCTGCGCGATGCCGCCATCGCTGCTCGACGCGTAGTGCTCCCAGCCCACGCGGCGCGCCAGCTCGCCCTCGTGCCCACCGTACGCCGCAGCGATCGCGTTCATCAGCGCGACCACGATCGTGCGGAAGCGCCGGCGCGGCTCCTCGGTCGCGAACGTGTACTTGACAAAGATGCGACCGTCGAGCGCGGGCAGCGAATCGGTGCCCGCCGGCGGCAGCATGATCAGCGTCCCGCCGTGGTGGCTGTTGCGGATCATGCCGACGATGCGCCGGATCAGGTGCAGGGCGATGGCGTGCACGACGTCGGGATCGAGGTCCGCCCACGGGTCGCGCGCGTTGGCGCGCGCGATGCCGTGCAGCTCGAGCAGCTCGTCGCGGACGTCGGTGAAGAACCTGGGCAGCCACTTCGACTCGAAGATGTCGAGCGAGGGCTGGACGATGCGCCCGCCGATCAAGGTCGCGAGCGTCAAGAGCCCCTTGCACACGGCGATCCGGCCCGGGCTGGTGACGCGCACGACGAGGTTTGCGGGCAGGCGCTGGAAGCTCTGCCGGCCGCCGTGCAGCGCCTGCACCCAGCGCGGGCCGCTGGTCACCAGGCCCCAGATCAACGGCTTGCCGTCGGCGCCGACGTCGATGCCGATCAGCGCGCGGTAGAAGTCGATCGCCGGCGCGAGCCGGCGGAGCTCGTCCTGGGTGAACGGCCGCGGCTCGGCGAAGACCAGGCGGTGCAGCCCGTGCGGCGGGCCGCCCGGGCCCGGGAAGCTCGCCGGCGGTCGCAGGATCAAGCGAAATCGCACCGGGCGCTCCTCCTCGCGGAGCAGGCTCGCCTGGTAGCAGATCGACAGGATCGAGCGCAGAACCGGCGCGTCGGGCAGCGGCTCGTCGGCGGCCTCGCAGTACTCCTGGGCGAGGACGGCGCTCTCGTTCCAGTGCTGGACGACGAAGTCCGCGAGGTCGGCAGGGTAGGAATGCGCCATTCCGTTCCTTATCGGATTTCCGCGCCGCCGAAGCGATCGTGCGGCGTTCCCCTCGGAGGTGGCGGGTCTCCTTGCGTGTGCAGCCGCGACGGGGGAAGACGCCGTGATGCGTCGGCAGCCCGCGGCAGCGTCCGCCCGTATGCGCGCGCTGCTGGTGCTGCTGCTGCCGCTGCTCGCGCACTGTGGCATCGCGGCGCGGCGTCGCACCGCGCAGCCGGTGCCGCCGCCGATCGCGCGCACCGCCGTTCCCGCGCCGGCGGCGGGCATCGAGCTCGTTGCCGACCCGGCGCTGCAGAAGCTGCTCGATCCCTATCCCAGCGACGAGGGTCCGAGCTGGCTCGGCGGCGACGTCGCGGGCTCGATCCGGCTCGCCGACGATCGCTGGGCGTGGCTCTTCGGCGACACCCTGCTCGGCTCGGTCAGCGACCACTGCGCATCGGGCCGGAGCTACTGCGCGCGCTCGGCGTCGGGCCCCGGCGCCGGCATGATCGCCAACTCGGCCGGCGTGATGGTGCGCGGCGCCGACGGCGTGCTGTCGCCGGTCGTCAAGTACTGGCGCGCCGACGCCGACGGGGCGCCGGCGCCGATCTTCGCCGCGCCGGGCGACGACGCCTTCCTGTGGCCGCTGGCCGGCGTGCGCGTCGGCGCGGTGCTGCTCGTCGCGGCGAACCAGCACACCAGGGCGAGCGGACTCCTGCCGGTCGGCAACGTGCTGGTGCGGGTGTGGAACCCCGATGCGCCGCCCGACGCGTGGCTCTACGACGTGCACCCGCTGCGCGCCTTCCGGCCCGGGCAGAGCGGCAGCGCGCTGCTCAGCTGGACGAGCGCTCTCGTCGCGGTCGGCGACCAGGTGTACGTGTTCGGCTCGCGCGACGTCGGCGTCGAGGCGCGCACCGTGCTGGCACGGCTCGACGCGCGCGCCGTCGCGGACCAGGACTGGCGCCCGCAGCTCGAGTTTCTACTCGACGCCGGCCCGGCGACGGCGCCCGCCTGGGACGCGACGCTCGATCCGGATCGGCTGCACGTGATCGAGGGTCTGCCGGGCACCTCCGAGGCCAGCATCGACTTCGCGCCCGGGCTCGGCTGGTACACCTTCCAGATCCCGGCGCTGCGCCACGAGATCCGCGTCTACACGGCGAGCGATCTGCTCGGCCCCTGGCGCGATCGCGGGGTGACGTACGAGGTGCCCGCCGCGTGGCGCGCGACGCAGGGTGAGTGCCCGCGCACCGAGGGCGTACCGGCCGCGTGGGGCGACGCCGATCCCGGCTGCGCGCCGGTGTACGCGGCCTACGCGCCGAAAGGACATCCGGAGCTCGCCCCGGCGGGCGGCTTTGCGGTGTCCTACAACGTCAACACCTGGAGCGGTGGACTCGACGCGTCCGTTCGTGCGTTGCAGACTCTGCACGGCTTCTACGTTCCGCAGATGCTCTCGGCCGCGCCCTGAGGCGTGCGTGGAGGAACGATGGCCCTTCGCATCACGATCGATCTCTTCAGCGGTCGGCCGAATCCCAGCGTCGTCGTGACCGGGATGGAGGAGCGCGAGATCCGGGAGCGCCTCGGTACGGCGGCGACCGCCGGCGGTCGCGCGCGTACGACGAAGCCGGCACGGCCGTCGCCGCCGGTGCTCGGGTACCGCGGCTTGGTCGTCGAGCCGCTCGCCGATGACGAGCAGCCCGGGGCGCGAGCCGGTACGCGCCGGCGTGCGGTGCGCGCTGCCGCGCCGGCGGCCGCGCTGCGCGTCGCTCGCGGCATCGTGCAGCGCGCAGGGCTCGCGGCGGCGGTACGTGATCCCGGCATCGAGGACCACGTCCTGAGTCCCGCCGGGCCGTTTCACGGCGCCGGCTTCGCGCCGCGCTTCTTCGACCACCTCGCGCACGAGCTCGCCCGATCACGACGCGCGCAGGCGGTCTCCAGAGCGTCGCGCGTCGCGGCGGGCGAGCCCGACGGCTGCGCCTGCGCGCCGCTCTGGGAGCCGGAGTGGTGGAACGACGGCGGCCCCCACCAGCTGAACAACAACTGCTACAACTACGCGACCAACTACCGCACCGACACCTACGCCCAGCCGGGCAAGGCGAACGGCGCGATCTATGCCGCGATGACCATCGCCGCGGTGAGCGGCGGCGCGCTCGCCGACGCGCTGCTCGCGGCTCCCGTCAAGAACAAGTGCCCGAAGAAGGGGCACCTGGTGGCGCTGTTCCTCTACGAGTACGACTTCCACTGGTACCGCAAGCAGCGCAGCGGCTACTGGACGCACAAGCCCGGCGGTGATCTGGCCACCCAGGTCGACAACGCCAACGCGCTGATCGCCGACCCGCGCACGGCAGACCGCGGTCCGTACACGGACTTCGGCGGCTTCCTGATCGTCATGCCCGGCCACGTCAAGATCATCTAGCGGGCGCTCTGGATGGGGATGTGATGAACGACGCGGCGGGCGGTGCCGGCTGGACGGCGGGCGCGCGGATCTTCTCCGGGCGGCCCGATCCGGCGTGGCCGGTCGCCGCATCGTGCGCCGACGATCTGCTGGCGATCTGGGCAGGCCTGACGCCGGTCGCGCAGTGGCCGCCGCCGCGGCCGATCGCCGGCTATCGCGGCTGCTGGCTGCGCGCGGCGAGCGGTGCGCGCTGGCTCGCCTACGACGACGTCGTCCTCATGTCGACCGGAGCGTCGATCGCCGGCCGAGCGGATGGCGCGCACGCGTTCGCGCGCGCCGTCCTGCGCAGCGCGCCTGCCGGGACGTTGCCGGCCGGCCTCGTCATGCCTTGAGCGCGACCGTAGTCTGCCTCGGGCTCGTCGCGATCGCTCGTTGCCCGGCGGCGCCGGTCACTTCGGAAGGGTCGCCGGCTCCGTCCCCTCGGCCCCGATCCGCGCCCACTCCTCCGCCGCGGTCCGGCTGAGCACCTCGCCTTTGGCGAAGCCGTAGTACGCCGAGAAGTGCAGGATGATCTCGTGCATCTCGGCGAGCGAGATGTCGCCCGTCTTGAGTGCCGAGCCGACGTGCGAGCGGATCGGCCCGAGCGCGTCGCTCAGCCCAACGCACGGCACGGTGACGAGCCTGCGATCGCGCACGCCGAGCCCGGGCCGCTGCCACACGTGACCGAACACGAACCCGAGAATGCCGGCCTGAAAGTACGCCGAGTCGCGCGGCGGGGCCGGCCAGACGTTGACCTGCTGAAAGCACTCCTCGCCGCTGCGCAGCCGCGCCTCGTGATCGGTCGGTCCGAGCGTTTCGCTCGCCAGAGCCGGCCACGCGGCGGGCGTCTCGCCGCGCTCGCCCGCGAGGCGGGACCACTGCGCGCGGATCGTGGTCTCGATCTGCGACGCCTTCGGCCAGCCGCAGTAGACCGCGAAGTGCAGGGTGAACTCGAGCAGCTCCTCGAGCGTCAAGTCGCCGCTCGCCAGCGCGGCGTAGACGTGGTCCGTGATCGGGCCGGTCGCGTCGGCGCCGCCGACGCAGGCGAGCGTGACCAGGCGGCGATCGCGGCGGCTCAGACCGGGTCGCGCCCAGACCTCGCCGAAGACGAAGTCGCGGGTCGCCCGTTCGTAGGGGGTGGCCCCCGCCGGCGGCTCGGCAAGCATCACCTCGCGGTACGTCTTCTCGGCCAGGGTCATCGCGCTCACCTCCCGCTGAGTCGAATGTCTGGATTCTAAGACAGTTGACTTCAAACGTCCACCGGTGCATTGCTGCCGGCATGGCGAGCGCCGCGCAGAACCGGCGATGGGTCCACGCACCATCCACCAAGGAGCAGCTCGCGACCACCGCGGAGCGGCTGTTCGCGCTGCACGGCATCGACGGCGTGTCGCTGCGGCAGATCGGCGCCGCGGCGGGAATCGCCAACAACTCGGCGGTGCAGTACCACTTCGGGTCGAAGGACGGCCTGGTGAAGGCGATCCTGCTGCACCGCCTGCCGCACATCATCCAGCGCCGGAAGCTGCTCGGCTTGCGCGTCGCGGCCGACGATCTTCGGGCGACGGTCGAGGCGCAGCTGCTGCCGGTGATCGAGCAAGCCGAGGCGGGGGACAGCTACTACACGATGTTCCTCGAGCAGCTCATGCGCTACGGGCTCGACCAGCACCCGTTCGATGCGCTGCCCGCTGCCTACCAGGCGTCGCAGAAGAGCTACATCGACCGCGTCAGCCGGATGCTGTCGCATCTTCCCGCGCTGCTGCGCACCCACCGCATCAACGAGGCGTCGGCGATCTGCCTGCACGCCTCGGCCGATCGCGAGAGGGCGCGGCACTTCGGAGCGACCACCGTGCCGTTCGCGCTGCACGTGAGCGAGCTGCTCGACGGCCTGGTGGGCTTCCTCCTCGCGCCCGCATCCGCGGAGACGCTGGCCGCGCTGGCCGGCGCGCGCGCGCTGCGCGTGACCAGGCGCGTGGTCGTGTCGTGACCTGCTTCGTCGGTGATCTCGACGGCGCGGTCGCGGTCGTGACCGGCGCGGGCAGCGGCATCGGGCGCGCGTCGGCGCAGGCCTTCGCCCGCCGCGGGATGCAGGTCGTCGTGAGCGACGTCGACGGCGCGCGCGCCGATCGGGTCGCGGCGGAGATCGCGCACGCCGGCGGCTCGGCGCTCGCGCTCGCATGCGACGTCACCAGGCAGGCCGACCTCGAGCACGTTCGCGACGCTTGCCTCGAGCGCTTCGGTCGCGTCGACGTCGTGATGAACAACGTCGGCGTCCTGGCGATGGGTCCGCCCGAGTCGTTGCCGCTCGAGGCGTGGCAACGGGTGCTCGACGTGAACCTGCTCGGCATCGTGCGCAGCAACCTGGTGTTCCTGCCGCTGCTGATCGCGCAGCGGCGCGGGCACGTGGTCAACACGGCGTCCGTGTCGGGCCTGCTCGCGCACGGCTGGGACCGACTTCCCTACGTGGCCTCGAAGCACGCGCTGGTCGGCATGTCGGAGTCGCTGGCGCTCTATCTGCGGCCGCAGGGTGTGGGCGTCACGTGTCTGTGCCCCGCCGGAGTCAAGACCAACATCGTCGAGCAGATCACCTTCTTCGGTGCGCCGCGCGCGCCGCGCGCGCCCGACTACGGGGTGGTCGAGGCCGAGCTGGTCGGCGAGCTGGTGGTCGAGGCGGTCGTCAGCGGACGCTTCCTCGTCCTGACCGCGCCGGCAGTCCACGACGCGCTGGTCGAGCGGGCCCGGGACGTCGACGCCTGGGTCGCCCGCACCAGCGAGGAGGGAGCATCATGAGCGCGATCCGCGCGAACGAGCTGTTCGACCTGGCAGGCAAGGTCGCGATCGTGACCGGCGGCGCCGGAGGGATCGGCGCGGTCTACGGGCGGGCGCTGGTCGAGGCCGGCGCCGCGGTCGCGCTCGCCGACCTCGACGGCGCCGGCGCCGCGGCGCGCGCCGCCGAGCTCGAAGCCGATGGCCATCGCGCGCTCGGCGTGCGGCTCGACGTCACCGATCCGGCCTCTGCGGCGGCGATGGCAGCGGCGGTGGTGGCGCGCTTCGGCGGCATCGACATCCTGATCAACAACGCCGCGCTGATGAGCGAGATCCCGCAGTCGAGCCTGCTCGACCTGCCGACCGAGTGGTTCGAGCGCATCCTGCGCGTCAACGTGATGGGTGCCGTCGTGTGCACGAAAGCGGTGCGCGACGCGATGGTCGCGCGCGGCGGCGGCCGGATCGTCAACGGCTCGTCGGCGGGCGCGTTCATGCCGGCGGGCATCTACGGCATCAGCAAGCTCGCGCTGCACAGCGCGACGGTGCACCTCGCGTCCGAGCTCGGCCCGCTCGGCATCAACGTCAACGCGATCGCGCCGGGCCTCGTCGAGAACGACAGCGGCTACCGCTCGCTCGCCAAGGACGACCCGATGCGCGGCATGATCGCGGCGATGATCCCGGGCAAGAAGTCCGCACCGTCGGAGGACCTGATCGGAACCTTGCTGCTCTTGTGCTCGAAGGCCGGCGACTGGATCAACGGGCAAACGATCAGCGTCGACGGCGGCTGGACCAGGCGGCTCTGAGGTCGGAAGGCATGATGCGCGTCGGCTTCATCGGTCTCGGCAGCCAGGGCGCTCCGATGGCGCAGCGAATCCTCGCCGGCGGCTTCGCGACGACGCTCTGGGCGCGCCGGCCCGCCACGCTCGATCCTTTCGCCGGAAGCGCTGCCCAGGTCGCCGGCTCGCCGCGCGCGCTCGCCGCCGCGAGCGACCTGGTCTGCATCTGCGTCGTCGACGACGCCGGCGTCGAGCAGGTGCTCGGCGGGGACGACGGCGTGCTGTCGGGCATGCAGCGAGGGTCGATGGTCGCGATCCACAGCACCGTTCACCCCGACACCTGCCGGCGTCTCGCCGCGCGTGCCGCCGAGCGCGGCGTCGAGCTGCTAGACGCTCCCGTCAGCGGCGGTGGCGCGGCCGCTGCGGAGGGTCGACTTCTGGTCATGGTGGGCGGCGACGCCGACGCGCTCGCGCGTGTGCGGCCCGTACTCGACACGTTCGCCGATCCCGTGCTGCACCTCGGCCCGGTCGGCAGCGGCCAGACCGCGAAGCTGCTCAACAACCTGGTGTTCAGCGCGCACCTCGGCATCGCGAGCAAGGTCTTCGACGTCGCGACCGCGCTCGAAGTCGATCGTACGGCGCTCGGCCGCGTGCTCGCGAGCGGATCGGCGCGCAGCTACGGGCTCGAGGTCGGCATGCGGTCCGGCTGCACGATCGCGCCGCTCGCGACGCACGCCGGCGCGCTGCTGCGCAAGGACGTCGGCCTTGCCGCCGGACTCGCGGACGCGGCGGGGGTCGACCTCGGCGTCCTGCTCGCTGCCGCCGACGGCGCGCTCGCGGCGATGGGTCACGCGCGCGGCGCTGCCGGCGAACGCTGATCGGATCGGAGGATTCACGCCATGTCGACGACCAACGCACACGAGCTCGGGACCGCGCGGCCGTTCATCGACGGCCGCTGGCTCGAGAGCACCTCGCTCGGTCTCGCCGAGCACGTCAATCCGGCGACCGGCCGGGTCAACGGCGCGGTCGCGCTGTGCGGTGCGGCCGAGGTCGACGCGGCGGTGGCGGCGGCGAAGGCGGCGCTGCCGGCGTGGCGCGCGCTGCCGGGCGATCGGCGCCGGCAGATCCTGCAGCGCATCGACGAGCTGCTGCAGCGCGAGCTCGAGACCCTCGGCCGCAGCACGACGCTCGAGCTCGGCCATCCGCTGATGTCGTCGATCGGGCTCTCGTACCTGTGCTCGTCGTGGTTCGGCTACTACGCCGGCTGGTGCGACAAGATCGAAGGGTCGACGGTGCCGCTCACCGGCTTCAACACCGGCTTCGACTACACCCTGCTCGAGCCGTACGGCGTGGTCGGCGTGATCTTGACGTGGAACGGGCCGATGGTGTCGGTCGGCATGAAGGTCGCGCCGGCGCTGGCGGCCGGCAACTGCGTCGTCCTGAAGACTCCCGAGCAGGCGCCGTTCACCGTGGCGCGCTTCGCCGAGATCGCGCTCGAGGGTGGCCTGCCGCCCGGCGTGCTGCAGGTGCTGCCCGGCGGTGCGGAGGCCGGCGACCGCCTGGTGCGGCACCCCGATGTCCACAAGATCAGCTTCACCGGCGGCATCGGCACGGCGAAGCGGATCATGGCTGCGGCGAGCGAGACCTTGACGCCGCTGGTGTTCGAGCTCGGCGGCAAGTCGGCCAACATCGTGTTCGCCGACGCCGACGTCGCGGCGGCGATCAACATGACGGTGACCTCGTGCTACACGCTCGCCGGCCAGGGCTGCGTGATCTCGACGCGGCTGCTCGCGCAGCGCGCGATCTACGACGACGTCGTCGCCGCGACCGCGCGCAAGGTCGCGAGCTTGACGGTCGGCGATCCGTTCGACGCCGCGACGATCGTCGGACCGGTGGTGAACCGGGAATCGTACCAGCGTGTGCTCGGCGTCATCGACGACGCGCGCGGCGCGGGCGCTGCGCGCGTCGTGACCGGCGGCGCGGCGGCCGATCCGAAGACGCTGCCCGCCGCCAACGCGGACGGCTTCTTCATCCAGCCGACGGTCTTCGCCGACGTCGCGCCCGAGAGCGCGCTCGCGCAGCAGGAGGTGTTCGGGCCCTTTCCAGCACATTGGGATCCTAAGCTTAGAATTCCACGTGGACAAGTTGTCGCG